>Ga0206125_10000545_pt1 | contig 48617 bp, 94 predicted proteins | sample Helgoland_Spring_4_FD_148598 | JGI IMG/M metagenome (GOLD analysis project Ga0206125, IMG submission 148598) | Pelagic subsurface seawater microbial communities from Kabeltonne, Helgoland, North Sea - Helgoland_Spring_Bloom_20160331_1 | ecosystem: Environmental > Aquatic > Marine > Epipelagic ... | reverse complement strand
TTTAAATAAAAATGGCAAAGCAGATAGGAGAAGATACTAAAGTAACCTTAGACTTAAAAACAATAGGAATGATAATCGGATTTGTAGTTACATTAGCTACAATGTGGTTTACATTAAAAGCGGATATCGCTTATGCCGCAACACAACCTGAACCAGTTATTGAAAGGGTAGAATACGACTTAAAGGATGAGTTAATTCGACAAACAATAATGGACACTCAAGAAGACGTTGAAATGCTTTTAGAAAAATTTGATAAACTAGAAGAACGTATGTACGAGATGTCTAAAAATAAATAAAATGAAAAAACTATTATTAGTACTAGTAGCAATACCTTCTCTCCTTTTTGGACAGCAGGAAGTTCCAGAAAAGTATTGGTTAGATGATTCAAATTATGAAGAAGTTATAAATGGTAACTCAGCTTTTGGAGATGATGATAGTAAAGTAATAGTAGTTGAATATTGGGCTAAGTTTAATAAAGTAAATTGTTACCCCAATTGGAAAGAATTAGCAGATAATAATAATGTTGATTACTATAGAGTAGATATTGCAAAAGCACCTAATGCTAAGAAAAAATATAGAGTTAGAATGGCCCCAACCATGTTTATAATAACTCGAGACAATTTAATTAAATTTAAAGCAGGATTAGACTTAGAATTTCCTGTAAGCGTAGAAGAAGTAAATGAAGCTATCGAAGAAGCGCAAAATTCCAACAGATTTTAATATTTATAATAAAACCAAGTTTTACTAAATAGTTATCTTATGTTAAATAAATTAAAACAAAAATGGATGGCCTTTAGAGATATTTTTAAAGACAGTAATGATATAAATGAAAAAACCGTAGTAGGTTTTGCTTCATTTGCTATTATGACTATATTTGCAATAGTAGACTTAGTAACAGGATATTTTGGAAAAGATTTAGTTATTAATGAATTTATATATGACTCCTTTTTATTTATTACTTTAGGTAGTTTTGGTATTGCTGAGTTAGGTACTATTTTTAAAAAAAGAAAATAATTTAAAATTTAAATAATTATGAGTTGTTATACAAGAGAACAAATTGAAGAAACAATGGCTAGTAAAGGTTATAAATACTTTACTGGAGGGGACTATGATGTAAATATTATAGGTGTTAGAAATTCAGAGACTAAAAATAAAGTTACAAATAAATTTGATGATTGTGTTACATTGTCTTATAAAATAGAGGGGGAATGGAAATTTCATTGTTTTAAAGCCACAACAGATCCTGGAACACATTGGGTAGAAAACATAATGAGAAAAGATGGAGTAGCAATACTTAAACCAGGTCAATATAGAGGTTCTCATAAATTAAGACTACATGCAGGTAAATATTTAGCTTTGGGACAACAAAAACCTGTTAAAGTGTATCGTGATAATAATAGAGACGATAAGTACGATTTATTAGAAGAAAATGTACAAGAAGGTATTTTTGGAATTAATATTCATAGAGCAACTGGAAGATCCGGTAAAGGTTCTACACAAATAGATAAATGGTCAGCCGGATGTCAAGTTATAGCCCATAATGATGATTGGCATGAATTTTTAGATATATGTCAAACAGCTAGAGAAATTTGGGGTAATTCTTTTACATATACTTTGCTTGAATCTAAAGACATAGTATAATTCCTTGGCTTTTAGCCATCTTCTTACTATATTTATAATTATGTATAAATACAATGCAAAATTAGATAGGGTTGTTGACGGTGATACCGTTGATGCCTTAGTAGATTTAGGATTTGACACTTGGAAAAAAGTAAGAATTAGAATGATGGGGATGAATGCCCCAGAATCAAGAACAAGAGATTTAGAAGAAAAAAAATTAGGTTTAGCTGCTAAAGCGAGACTTATAGAATTATTAGAAGATGGAAAATTTATCCTTCAATCTCATGGTGTAGGAAAATATGGTAGATGTTTAGGTACTATATTAATAAATGATGTTGATATAAATAAAACATTGATTAAAGAAGGACACGCAACAGAATATTATGGGGGTGCTAGGTAAAATAAAAAAAGGAATGTTCCCATTCCTAATCGGATTATCTGCTCTATCAGTTTCAGCTTCGGCCGCTTTCTACTCAGTTAGTGGTCTTAGTAAACTTTTTGCAGGGGCAAGTTTAGAAGTTATTATAATGGCAGGTTCATTAGAATTTGCTAAATTAGTAACAGCTTCACTTTTATACCAGTATTGGGATATAATCAATAAAACATTACGAACTTATTTATCTATCGCTACTATAATATTAGTATTAATTACTAGTATGGGTATTTATGGTTTTTTAAGTGCAGCATATCAAGAAACATATTCCAAACTATCAATAGTAGAGAACCAAAAGGACTTTATACAACAAAAAGTAGAATTTTATCAAAGTGATGTAAACAGATATGATGAAGAAATTAAAAGAATATCTAGTAATATTAGTACTTTATCTAATGCAAAAGCATCATCGATCCAGGTACGAGACACCTCGGTGGTTGGGGGCGTTAGAACAACCATCTCAACAACTGAGCTTAGAATGGCGCAGAATCGTATTAATACTGAGGAGGAGAATCGTAAAGTGGCGCAAGGAAAAAGGGAAATAGTAGCTGATTCACTCCAAAAATTTCAATTACAAGTATTAGAACTAGAAAGTAATAACGAGGTAGCGGGAGAATTAGGACCACTACAGTATCTATCGGGTTTAACCGATATATCTATGGATAAAATCATAAATATACTGCTACTGATTATAATTTTTGTGTTTGATCCTTTAGCTATATCTCTTGTAATAGCAGCTAACTTTGCATTTGATAAAGCTTACCCTAAAAAAAAGTATAGAAATAACTTATATGGGGAAAAAGTCGAAGATAAATTTTCAGAATGGGATAACTTAGAGAATATTGAAGTTAAAGATTCTGAAGAAATAAAGACTAATGAAGAATTTGACAAAACTTTAGACCAAATAGAAAAAATAAAAGCTTGGGAAGCTGCAGAACAAAGAATGGGGATTATAGGTCAAAATGGAAATAATGGAGAACACTATAAAGACGAAAAAACCAACATTATAGATAAACTTAAAAATTATACCCTTAAATCCAGAGATGGAAAAGTATTAAAAGTAAGTGAGGTTTTAAAGAATTATAAAGAAGATGATGATATTACTAAAACTTATTAGTAAAATTTGGTTACCCTAAATGGGGTTCGTATATTCACCATGTTAAGCGATTAAACACAACATTAAAATAAAGGTCATGAAAGAATTTATTAAATCCATTAAGGAAAACCCCAGAGAATTTGTAGAAACTATAGTGTTAATGAGTACACTATCAGTATTATTTTATGTCTCAATGTGGATTTTTTATTAATGAATAGTCCTTATAGCCCCGTAACATCGAGAGAACAATTAGAAAAGAAATTCTCTAAACTACGTAAACTAACCTATAATGCCTTTAGGTGGTGGCGAATGTATGATAATCCCAATAAACCTTTGTGCAATAGATCACCATTCCGTGATCGTATATTAAATGGTGATTTTGATTATTCACATTACAAATACCAAGCAGATTGGTGTGAGCATGAAATGAATGACATTGCTGAGGAATGTGGAGATGATATAGGTAAATTTGTTGAAAAAACCTCACTATTACGTTCTCGTAGAAAACGTTTGCTTGAAGATTTTGAAAAAGATGAAAATGGTAAACTAGAAATGTTAATAAAAGCATTTACTGTTCATTTTAGATGTAATGAAGAACAAGTTTATGAAGAAATTTCAAAATGCAGTGGTTCCCTGATGGATCTTTATTATATTATAGAAGAGAAATATAAAATAGTTCATATGCCCTACCCATTAAAGCGTAGAGGACGACCAAAAAAAGTTATATAAATGAAAGTATCACACGAAGTACCTCGCTGTTTACTAACAGCATCACCTGAGTTTAATGATTATGATTATTGTCTACCCCATCTATTAGATCAAGATGAAGAATATAAACAATACTTTGAAAAAGCTAGGGATAAAGGACGTTATGTTATTATGGATAACTCACTCCATGAATTAGGAGAAGCATATGATTATGATAGATTAAGATATTGGGTTAATGAATTAAAACCGAATGAATTTATAGTACCAGATGTTTGGATGGATTGTCATCAAACAGCAGCTCAAGCTAAATATTGGAAGCAATTTAAATATCCTAAAAAAACCAAACTTACAGCTGTAATTCAAGGTGAAAATAAAAACCAAGCATATCTATGTGCTAACCTATTAGCTGAATTAGGATATGACAAATTATGTGTATCTTATGGTGCTACTTGGTATAACGATTTTTTCCCACATACTAACGCAGATATGGGAAAAGCATTAGGTAGGGTACGATTTGTACAAGGTTTATTTAAATTAGACCAATTAAAAGATATTAAATTTCATTTATTAGGTTGTTCAATACCACAAGAATTTGGTTGGTATGATGATCAAGACTTTGTTAAAAGAATTGAATCAATTGATACTTCAAATCCTATAATGGCAGCTTTGGATGGAACACGATATAGTAGTAATGGTATGAATTACAAACCAAATGCTAACATGAATGATTTTTTTGATATTAAATTTGAAGATATTAAATACGAAGATATTATTTATAATACAACTAAATTTAGAGAAATTAATAATTTAAAAACCAAATAGTTATGATGTCACTTTACGATTACCAAGGCCACCCAGATAAAGATGGAACAGGTCTAAAAGTTAATGCTTATGCACAACTTAAAAAACAACCTTATAAAAAAAGGTTATTAGAATTTAATAATACAGAAGTATTTTTATATACTAAAGAATTTTTAGATGAATATTTTGAAATAGCAAAAATTTTTGATACAGAACTTATAGTAGAATAATATGGCAAAGTTAACAAGGAATGTAAATTATTGTAATTACAGATGGGAAGAATATATACTAACAGAAGAAGAATTAGCAAAATGGAAAACAGGTGATGAAGATCTCCAACAAGAGATTATAGATGATGCTGATTGGGATCTGGTAAGAGATAAACCGATTGATGATTACGGTGATGTAGAATTTAAAGAAGAAGATTAATATGGCAGAATTTATAAGACATGCATTAGGACTTTGTGGAGAGCACTATCATCCAAATTTATGGACACTTCTTATAGGAGGGGTTGGATTTTCTACTCTCTTTTCGTATGTTCGATCATATATAAAATGTAAATTTAATCAAGCGTTAGCCTATACGCGTAATACCTGGCAAATATTAAATAAATAAATTATGGCACATTGTGTAGTAAGTTTAAGTGGTGGAATGGATAGCAGCACCCTATTGTTAAGAGCTATCGAGAAGTATGATACAGTAACAGGTATCTCATTTGACTATGGTCAAAAACATAGAGTTGAACTTGAAAGAGCTCAACAATTAATTGATTACCTTGCAAGTAAAGGTCACAAAGTAAATTATCGTCAAATCAAATTAGATGGGTTAGTAGATTTACTAGATTCAGCTTTGGTTTCAGGTGGAGATGATGTACCAGAGGGACATTACGAACAAGATAATATGAAAGAAACAGTTGTTCCTAATAGAAACAAAATGTTTGCTTCAATTACACAAGCAGTAGCATTATCAATAGCAAATCGAACAGAAGATGTTTGTGATATTGCTTTAGGCATTCACGCTGGTGATCATGCTGTTTATCCTGATTGTAGACAAGAATTTAGAGATGCAGATGATGCAGCTTTTAGAATCGGAAATTGGGATGCTGATAGAGTAGGTTACTTTACACCTTATTTAGATACTGATAAGTTTGGTATTCTACAAGATGGAGAAAAATTATGTGAAAAACTAAAAATTGATTTTGATGAAGTTTATAAAAGAACAAATACTTCTTATAAGCCTTATCCTTCGGGAAATAGTGATTATAAGTCTGCTTCTTCTGTCGAGAGGATTGAGGCTTTTATTGCTTTGGGGAGAAAAGATCCTGTACAATATGAGGATGAGACTGGAGAAGTTGATTACGAGGTAGCAAAATCTCATGTTAAAAAAGTTCTTGCTGAATACGTATAATTACAAATAAATTTTTAAATTAAAAGTAATGAATGCAACACAAAACGGCAATACTCAGTTAAATTCTGAAAGAAATAACTTAAATAAAAGAGTTGATAATTTTAGATTACTAAGTAAAACTAAAAAGGTACAATGGGATAGTATGAGAAGACATCGTACTATTTAAAGGACTTGTCTCATGGTGTAACTGGTAACACGTCTGTTTTTGGTACAGAAGAGTCTAGGTTCGAAACCTAGTGAGACAACTAAAATTATATGAAAAAGTTTTTAATTTTTTTATTAATATGGATTAGTCAAAATCTAGCTATACCATTTTGGGTTGTAGGACATATTCATCTTTCAATTCATAACTTTCATGATTTAGTAGAAATAGGTTCTTCTATTGGAATGAATTTAATAGTATTAATAGGTTTTATAATAGATTTTAAAAAAACAAATAGTTATGAAAAAACAAGAGTTACCCGATGCCAGAAAACACCAACAAATCAGCTTCATTAAATCAGGAATTCGTATTTTAGGGTATGGAGCTTTATGGTATAGTTTGGATATTGCAGTTATTTTACTTATATTGAGTGAAGTAGTAGGAATAGGAGAAGAGTTAGTATAATAATTAAAAATTAAATATGAGTAAAATTTATTATTTTAGTGCACCTTGGTGTGGTCCATGCAAAATGTTAGGACCTGTAATGGATAAAAGTGGGTTACCATTCCAAAAAATTAATGTAGATAGTGATTCAACTTTATCCGCTAAATATGGAATTAGAAATGTTCCTACTTTAGTAAAAGTAGATGCTAGTGGAAATGAAATTAGTAGGTTAGTAGGTAATAATCCTTTAGATAAAATTAAAAATTGGTATAATGGGTAAATTTCAATCAACAAAAGTATTTGACGGATTCAGTACAGTGTTTCGTCAATGGAAAGCAGAAGATACACATTGTAGATTTATTCATGGATATGGGGTTTCATTTAAAATTTGGTTTGAAGGAGAATTAGACGAAAGGAATTGGGTCTGGGATTTTGGAGGAATGAAGAGAGCAAAAGGTACTATTGACGGTATGTCTCCAAAAGCATGGATGGATTTTATGTTTGACCATACTATGATTGTAGCCGAAGATGATCCTCATGCAAAAGCTTTCGCCCAGATGCATGAAGCCGGAGTAGCACAAGTAAGATTTATACCTGCTACTGGTTCTGAAAAATTTGCTGAATATGTATACGATAAAGTAAACCAATTTATTTTTCCTGAAACTGATGGAAGAGTAAAAGTTGTAAAAGTAGAATTTAGAGAACATGGGAAAAATAGTGCTATTTACATCCCCTAAATGATTATAGTGAATAAAAAACCACTTAAAAAAATTATATGGAACATAAAAAATTAAAACGTATTGAGGATTACGATAAAAACCTCCCAATTGTAGAAATATATACAGCAGTACAATCAGAAGGATCTAGAGCAGGATACCCTACAGTTGTAATAAGAACTACAGGATGTACTCATAGATGTTATTTCGGTGAAGGAGGTTGGTGTGATAGTTGGTACACAAGTATCCACCCAGAAAAAGGACATTTTAATTTTAAAGATATTATTGCAATGTATGAGAAAAATCCTCATATAAAAGAAATGATGTTAACTGGAGGATCTCCAACTATGCATCCAGCTTTAGTAAATGAATTAACACATTTTGCACATGAAAACAATATATTCATTACTATTGAAACTGAGGGATCTCATTTTCTTCCTACCGATTATCCTATTAATTTACTTAGTATTAGTCCCAAGTTTAGTAACTCTGTCCCCGTTGTTGGTGTTGAAACACCTCAGGGAGCAATTACCGACGAGAGAATGGTAAAACGTCATAATAAGTTTAGACTTAATTATGATGCAATAAAACAATCAATATCATACCATTCAGATTACCATATTAAACCCGTATGGGACGGAAAAGATCAAGATGCTTTGGCTGAAATTATGGATTGTATAAAAACCTTGGATGTTAAATCTGAAAAAGTATGGTTTATGCCTGCAGGAGATTCTAGAGAAGCGTTATTTAAATCTTACCCTGTTTTATTTGATTGGGTTAGAGATAATGGTTATAGGATGACTTGGAGGCCTCATATTATAGCATTTGAAGATCAAAGAGAAGTATAGTGGATAAGCAAGAAGCCTTTCGTATATTAGAAGAAATAGAAGAAAAAGTAAATGTCTGTTGTGCCATAACAATGGAACCAGATGAAGTATTAATATTAATAGATAAACTAAAACAACAAATTAATGAAATTTAAAGACACCATTGGGGTATTTCCAAATGCTTTTACATTAAAAGAATGTAATGAAATTAAAAATTTATTTGATAAAAAAATAGATTTAAAAGAGGCCGTAGCTGGATATTCTAGCTCTGGTCAAGACAACAAAATGAAAAAATCAACTGATTATAATTTATATAATGACACTTCACATGAGGGTATAACTCTTAGAGATAAAATTATTTCTAGGTTTAATGATACTTTAAGTGATAAGTATTTAAGCAAATTTCCTCATAATAGTGAATTTTCTCATGGTAGTATTGTAGAGGGCAAATGTCATTACCCAGCTTTAAACTTACAAAAGTATGATAAAAGTGTAGGACATTATAATGCTTGGCATTGTGAAAAAGATCATTTTGGAACAGCTCCAAGGCAATTTGTTTTCATTTTATATTTAAATGATGTTCCAAAAGGAGGAGAAACTCAATTTTTATTTAAGGAAGAAGGTTCACAAGATTATTTTAGTGTAAAACCTGAAGTAGGTAAAATGATTATACACCCAGCAAGTTGGCCTTATATTCATAAAGGGGCTATGCCTATAAGTAATGATAAATATATTGCTACAACTTGGTTACAATATGGGGATTGGTAAAAAATAAAGTTATAAAAAATAAGTTATATGTCAGAAAATAAACGTAGAAAAATACATGAAGAATTAGAAGTAGTAAAAGTAGGCTATGCAAATGGTGTTGCTGAAGGGTTTCCCTTCACTAACATAGAAAAAAAAGCAATGATTGATAACGCCGAAGAAGCTTACGGTAAATTTTTAGATGCTTTAAAATGTGATTGGAGAGAAGATCCCAATTCAATGGAAACACCTCGTCGTGTAGCTAAAGCTTATGTAAATGATCTATGGGCTGGTAGGTACACAGCAATGTCTCCTATAACATCCTTTCCTTCGGATGGGTATGATGGAATCGTTATTGAAAGAAACATCCCTCTTACCTCAATGTGTTCACACCACCACCAAACAATTGGGGGTGTAGTACACATTGGTTATATTGCAGGAGAAGGTGGTCAAGTAATTGGATTATCTAAATTAAATAGAATTGTAGAATTATTTGGTCGTAGAGGAGCAATACAAGAACAATTAACATCAGCTATCCATAATGCCGTAAATAAAATTACAGAAGGTAATAAAGGTGTTATTGTTACTATAGTTGGAACACATAATTGTGTTAGTTGTAGAGGAGTAAAACATCAAGGAGCAGCAATGGTTACAACTAAAGCATCAGGTGTATTTAAAGATAATACCAATTTAGCTCGTAAAGAGTTTTTTGATAGTTTAAAAATAAATAACGGAGGACATAATATATAAAAATATGGCATTAACAGTTAATAATAAAATGTTTGTTAGTTGGGCTGATATTGAAGATTTAGTTCAAGAGTTATGGAAAAAAGTAGTGATAGGTTCAATGCCTGTTAATTCAATACATGGTTTAAAAAGAGGAGGTTATATTCCTGCAGTAATGTTATCCCATCAATTAAGTTTACCTTATTCTGAAATAATATATCCTGATACTTTAGTAGTAGATGATATATGTGATTCAGGTGAAACATTAAAAAATGCACCTGGGGTATATCATGCTGTATTACATTATAAACCTCATACATCATGTGTAATTCCTACTATTTGGGCTAAAGAAGTAGGGGATGATTGGATTGTATATCCATGGGAAAAGAATGATAGTAGAGCTATACAAGATTATAAACTATAGCTTGTCTTCCCCAAAATAAATTCGTATATTAAAATAAATAAATAAATAATAAAAAATGACAAAACAAGAAATTTTTGAGATTATTGAAGAAAACTTCAATATCTTATCAGCAGAAAATAGTGGGACTACTAAAGCAAGTCAAGCACGAGCTAGAAAAGCAGCACAAGCTATTAAAAGAGTAATTACAGACTATAAAAAGGCATCAGTTGCCGAAAGTAAATAGTTAAAATAATGAGTAAACAATTAGAATTATTCAACAAATCCGACGTGCCTTTTGTTAATGAAGTAGAAATATTTAATAGCACGTTCGGAAAACCAAATAATTATGAACCGACAATACCAGAAAAAAAGGAATGGGAGTTCGTATATGACTTTGTACTTGAAGAATTGGAAGAATATAGACAGGCTTGCGAAAACGGAGACATCGTGGAAGTTTTGGATGCTTTGTGTGATATTGCTTATGTTTCCCTTGGGAACGGTACTATGTTACATGGCCTTAAAGATAAGATATGGCCCGCGTATCAAGAAGTACAAGGTAGTAATATGTCGAAGTCTTGTAGCACTAAAGAGGAAGCCATGGAAACTGTCACCCTCCGCTCTAAAGAACAAAATGAGTCATGTCACTTTGAACAGGTCAAAGATAGATTCGTAGTATACAGAACGCGTGATCGAAAAGTAATGAAATCAATTAATTACTATAGACCTGACTTATTTCAATTCTTTACAAATGAAGAGTTAGCTAAAAATAAAGTAGCAGAAACCATTATTTAAAACTTAGGCTCCTGTAAGGAGCCTTTGTATATTTAAGTTAAATAAAAGTTATATAAATGTATACAAAATGTTATCAAGGTAAAAAATTAGGACATAATGTATGGGAAATGCATCTTTGGGAAGAAGATAAAGGTCATCAAGTTATTCCTTATGAAAATATAGCATATCAAGAGTGTAATGTAGAAGATCATACTAATATTGGATTAAATGGTGAACATTTAAAACATACTAATAATTGGTATTTTTCTAAAAACCCTAATTATAGTGATAAGAATACCCCTGGCCTTCATTTCCATGATATGAAAGTTCACCAAAAATTCCTAGTTGAAAGATACGGAGTTAATGATGTACCTTCTACAGGTCATAGGGAAGTATTTTTTGATATCGAATGTGAAATTGGGGGGGCATTAACCGAAGATTATATTGAAAGTGCTCCAATGCCTATTACTTCAATTGCTTGGTGGGATAAAACACCTGATACTTGGCATATTTTAATTCTTGATAAAAAATCACAACTTAAACATACTAAAGCTAAAAATAAGGAAATTATACCTTGTAGTACTGAAAGTCAATTATTAGCTAAATTTATTGAAACCATCAGAGATATAGATCCTGACATATTAATTGGTTATAACTCAGATTACTTTGATATACCTTATTTATATTACAGAATGTGTAATACAATAGGTAAGGAATTTGCAGATCATTTATCTCCCTTAGGTAAGGTAGAATCTAAAAAGTTTTCAAAATATTTTTTTAAACAAAACCAATATGTAGATATTGTAGGCATCGAATCTTTAGATTATATTCGTTTACATAAAAAGTATAGTTGGAAAGATGAACCAAGTTGGAAATTAGATGCAATTGGGGCCAAATATGTAGGTATGAATAAAATTGAATATGATGGGAATCTAGATCAATTATTTGAAACAGATATCCATAAATTCATCCAGTATAACTTTGTTGATGTTGAAATTTTACAAAAATTAGATGAAAAACTACAATATATAGCATTAACTAAAAATATTTCACATAAAGGAAAACATAATTATAGTGAAGTATATGCTAATAGTATATCCCAAGATGGGGCTATATCTGCTTATTTATTATCCCAAAATATAATTCCACCACCTAAAGAAGCTTTTCCCCAAAAGAAAGATAGTTATGCCGGAGGATACCTTTTTTGCCCTAAAGCAGGATTGTATAAGTATATGTTTGATGAAGATTTAACATCGCTATATCCATCTATAATAATGTCTATAAACATAGGTAAGGAAACATTTGTGGGGCGTATTGTAGATGCTAATGAGCGTAATAATAGATTGGGTCTTAACGATTTGAAAGAACGTGATCCTGAAGAGGAATTATTAGTTGAAAATAAAAAACGACAACAAACTAATGTAAATGTTGGTAGACTAATAACTATGATTGAACAAAGCAATTTGTCAGTAGCAGCTAATGGTTCAATGTTTAGAACAGATAAAGAATCAGTTTTATCTACTATTCTAAAGAAATGGTTTGAAGAAAGAGTTGTGTACAAAAACCGTATGAAAAAAGCTTATAAAGCTGGGGATAAAGAATTAGGTGAATATAACCATTTAATGCAGTATACAATGAAAATTTTACTTAATAGTTTATATGGAGCTACAGCCTTACCTTCATTTAGATATGGTATGAATTTTCAAACATTAAGCGAAGCTATTACCTTATCAGGACACAGAATAATCCAAGAATCAGCTCTTTGTGCTAACAGACATATGAATAAAGTTATGCGTGAAGAAATAAAATTAGAAATATGACATTAAAAAAACAATCTATTAGAAAAAACCAAATAATTACTGTAAATGGAACACCAGTTTCTAAAGAAGATTTAATCGCCAGAAGTGAAGAATGGAGTGATATCCAAGAAAACTTTTTTAGAAAAATGTTAAAACAAGGTGGAACTTTTAAAGTTGCAGGGATTAAATATAAAATTGAATTGTTAGAAAGAAATGATTTAGATTCAAATGGTAATAAACCGGTTAACCTTCCTCCAATACCTGGAGAAAGATCATTTTAAATAATATAAAATGAATTATAAAAAAGGAGTTATAGCTGGTGCTTTTGATGTATATCATCCTGGATATGTTCAAATGCTAAAAGAAGCAAAAGGGCAATGTGATTGCTTAGTAGTAATGTTACATACAGATCCTTCTAAAGAACGACCTGAAAAGGTTAAACCTATATTAACTGTTGATGAGCGTAAAGAAATGTTATTAAGTATTAGATATGTTGATGATGTTATTAGATATACTTACGAAGGACAATTATTAGATTTATTAAAATATGGTGAATTTAATATTAGATTTTTAGGTGATGATTATAAAAATAAACCCTTTACTGGAGATAATTTAAAACTTCCTATTTATTATATTAATAGAAATCATGGATGGTCAACAACTAAATTTAAAAAATTAATATCACAATCTATATGAAACATTTAGAAGAAACACCTTGGTGGATTTGTGACGAAGGAGATGAGAATTATTGTGCCTATGTAGACACTGACTCTAATTACTTTAATGCAGAACCCTTACTTCTTAAGTTATACCCTAACTTTGAAGAATTACAGGCTGAGGAAAAAGATGATATTTTAGAAAAAGTAGCAATGAAATATCAGGATGTAATTAATGAAGATTATGATAGATTAGCTAAAGAATGTTTTAATGTAACTGAACATAGACTTGAAATGAAAACAGAATGTGTTATCCGTTCAGCTTATTTCAGAGCAACTCGCCGTTATGCTCAGTGGATTACTAAACAAGAGGGAATTGCTAAAGAATCTTTAGATATTAAAGGTTTAGAGTTTATGAAAGCAAATTTTCCACCTATTTTAGGATCATTCTTTAATGATATTTTACAACAAGTATTAAAGGGTGAAGAAAAAGCTAGTATTTTAGATCAAATTAAAGTATTTAAAAAACAAATACTAGATGGTACAATACCACTCACTAAATTAGGTAACCCATCAGCAGTTAAAAAACTAGAAAAATACTCGGGTAAAAATGCTAGGGCAGGAGAAATGTTTACAGAAATACTTAAAGGAGCTCCTGCACCCGTACGTGCTACAATCCGTTATAATGATTTACTAAGATTATGGCAATTAGATAAAAAGTATAATTTAATTACTCAAGCAGATAAAGTTAAATGGATATATTTAAAAGATAACCCTTACAAAATAGAAGCACTAGCCTTTTTTGACTATGAAATGCCAGAAAAAGTTAATGATTTTTTAAATGCTTATGCTGATAGGCAAAAAGTATTTAATTCAATATTATTAAATAAATTAGAAGGATTTTTTAGTGATTTACAATGGTCATTAGATTTAAATCCTTACACAAATGCATTAGCATCCTTTGAGATATAAAATAAAATTCGTATATTACAATTATGGTAAATAAAGCAACACTAACATCAGTCATTTCAAAATATTATTTAAATGGATTAAATAATCAAGTAAAATGGCGTATTAAAGATAATCAACTAACAGTTTATGCTGGTGATAATGGTAGAGTATGTAAAGTAGTACATAATAACTTTAACCTTGAAGACGCAGAATTAGGTGTATTTGATACCCATAAACTGAGTAAATTACTTTCTATTACTAATGGTGAATTAAGTATTTCACTTGAAAAAATCAAAGCCGTTTATACTAAAATGAATATAGCTGATTTAAATTTTGATTTAACTTACTCATTAGCTGATATTCTAATTTTAGGTAAAAATACTTATTATGAAGATCCTGAAGAATTTGAAATACAAATAGATTTAACAAGAGAAGATATTGATCATTTAATTAAAGCAAAAAGTGCTTTAGCTGATGTTAATAATATGTTAATTACTACAACAACGGATTTTGATGGTATAAATGTATGTGAAATTATATTTGGTGATAATACTGGGTTTTCTAATAAAATCACTTACCAACTTAGAGGTAATATTACTAAAGGAGATATCCAAATCCCATTTGATTCAGATATATTTAAAGATATATTAAATGCTAATAAGGATATGGAAAGTGGTACACTAAAAATATCAGAAGTAGGAATGTTAAAAGCCAACTTTAAAACATCAGAAACAGAAAGTGAATATTTTATCGCGAGAAATGAATAATCATATATGTATAATAGAACATAAAATTGTAGCTAGGGCACGATGTTATGTTTAAATTAAATTAACCGAGAGCTACGGCCTCACAAAACTAAATGATATGAGTACATTATTTAATGAACGTACACCGTTCGACTTATTATTCCGTAACCTATTTAAGGCAGACGGCGTTTTCCAACCAACAACGTTTGAAAACAAACAACCACACCCACTAGATATTTTTTATGACGATGAAGGACTTCACTTTGAAGTTGCCTGTACTGGTCTAACTAAGAAAGACATCAAATTAGAAATTGATGGAGATCTTTTAAAAATTATTTATGATAAACCCAATGACGACGAATTTGATTATAGTGGCTACATCTATAAAGGATTAGCTAAAAGATCTTTTAACTTAGGTTATAAAGTAGCAGCTAAATTTGAACTTGAAAGTCTAACAGCAGAAATGAAGAATGGCTTACTTCATATTTTTATTCCAATTGCCGAATCTAAAAAGCCAAAATCAATTAAAATAAAATAAAAGTTTTACCAAAAAAGCGTGTCCTAGCGCATTTTATTTCGTATATTTCGGTCTAAATAGATAAGTTATATATGGCAAGAAAAGCAAAATCACTCACAACAATCTCAGATCCTTCAATGGAACCTTATTATATTACTAAGGATGAGCTCTGTTACACAGTAAATGAAAGAATTATTCCAAATAAAGACCATTTTAGGTCAAAAGGGAATGGAACTGAATATGCAAAACCCCAGGGTTATTATCCTGAATTTAGACAAGCACTTCAAAAAATTGCTAAAGAAAAAATGCATACTCGAAAAGATTATGAAACTTTAAGTAAATTCATAAATGAATATAAATTAATAGAAACTAACATTAAAAATTACACAGATGGCCTTAGAAGCACTATTTGATGCGGTTATAGTTAAACCGATCGAAATTGAAGAAACCACTTTTGGAAATATTATAGTCCCAGATTTAGGTAAAGAAAAAAATGAAACAGCAGAAATTATTTCTGTAGGACCTGGTAGAATGCTACAAGATGGTACTATGAAACCCCTTCCACTTAATGTGGGAGATAAAGTAGTTTTACCAACAATGGGTTTTACAAAATTACCATATGATGGAGAGGAATATTATGTAGGTCCTGGAAATCAAATTTTAGCTAAAATTACTGAAACCGTTGATGTTTCGGAAATATTAGAAGAAACAAAAGAGTCATTAACCAAAGAAGAAATTAAAGATCTATCAAATGAGTAAACAAGTTATTTTAGGTTCTGAAGCAAGAACCAATTTAGTTAAAGGAATTGATATATTAGCTGATGCTGTAGTATCAACCTTAGGACCAAATGGTCGAAATGTAGTAATTGCAAATGAACAAGGAGCACCACAATCAACTAAAGATGGGGTTACAGTTGCTAAATCAATTAATTTAAAAGACCCAAATCAAGAATTAGGGGTACAATTAGTAAAACAAGCTGCAATAAAAACAGCTGAAAAAGCAGGAGATGGTACTACTACTTCTACTTTATTAGCAAGAGAAATGATTAAAGCAGGTTTAACAGCTTTAAATAATAGTGAAAATGCAGTACAAATAAAAAGAGATATTGATTTTACAGTTAAAGAAGTTGTAAATAATCTAAAACAAATATCAGAAGATATTTCAGGGGAGGAACAGTTAGAACAAATTGCTACTATATCAGCTAATAATGATCCTGAAACGGGGAAACTAATTGCTACTTCTATTGAGAAAGTAGGAATGGAAGGAGTTGTTCATATTGAAGAATCTCGTACTGGAGAAACATATCTTGAAACTGTTGAAGGAATGCAATTTGACAGAGGGTATAAATCTCCTTATTTTGTTACTGATAATAATTCAATGACTTCTACTTTAGATAATCCTTTAATATTAATTGCAGATCAAAAATTAACACAAGTTAAAGAATTATTACCTATTTTAGAAAGTGTATCAACCCAAGCAAGATCTCTTCTAATTATAGCTGAAGATATTGATAATGAGGCTTTAGCAACTCTTATTGTTAATAAAATGAGAGGTACTATGAAAGTATGTGCTGTTAAAGCTCCTGACTTTGGTGATAGAAGAAAATTAATTTTAGAAGATATTGCTATTACAACAGGTGGGCAAGTATTTGATACTCAAAAAGGAATGAAGTTAGATAAGTTTAGCTGGGATTGGTTTGGAGAAGCTAGAACTGTGACTATAGGAAAAGAAGAAACAACTATTGTAGATGGAAAAGGAGAAGTTGGGCCTATTGAATCACGTATTGAAGAATTACAACAACAAATTGATAAAGCAGCAACACCATTTGAAACAGAAAAACTTCAAGAAAGGTTAGCAAAATTTGTAGGTGGGGTAGCAATAATTCATGTAGGTGGTAATACTGAAACCGAAATGAAAGAAAAGAAAGACCGTGTTGATGATGCATTACATGCTACTAGAGCAGCTATAGAAGAAGGAATAGTACCAGGAGGAGGTTCAGCATTATTGTATGCTTCATCAGGTATAGAAGCTAAATCAACAGGAGCTGCAATCGTAATAGAGGCATGTTCAAAACCATTTAATCAAATTTTGGTTAATGCTGGGTTTGATGAAGTTAAAGGTCAAATATTAGCTGATAATTTAGTTAATTCGGGTAATGATACTTGGACAGGATTTAATATTAAAACTGAAGAAACAGTTAATATGAAAGAAGCAGGTATTATTGATCCAACTAAAGTAGCTAGAACAGCATTACAAAATGCTGCATCAGTAGCAGGTACTGTTCTATTAACAGAATGTACAGTAGTAAATGAACTGGAAGAAAGTAAAAACCCACAAATAGACCCATCAATGATGGGGATGATGTAAAATAATTTCGTATATTATGGATAATAAATTAGAAATAATTGAAAGTAAAAGATTAATAGCTAACAGACAACCACCTGGAGACAGGTGGAAGTTAGTTGATGAACCTAATGGTAAAATATATACAAGCATAACTGATACTTTAGAAGCATATATGCGTAAAACAGGATGGGAAGGTCATTATAGATTAGAACCATTAGAAAGCAAATTATATTCTATAGGAATTGAAGAAGTAGAAATAAAACCAGAACCAATAAAAACATATAGTTTATATGGCGAATATTCAGACCCAGGACAATAGTTTATTAGTAGAAAAATACCGACCATCTAAATTAGAAAATTATGTTGGTAATGAAAATATCAAAAATTCTATTTCTAAATATTTAGATCAAAATGATATTCAAAACTTAATATTTTATGGACCAGCTGGTACAGGAAAAACTACTTTGGCAAAACTTTGTGTTCAAAACCTTAATTGCGATCATCTTTATATTAATGCCTCTGATGAAAGGGGTATTGAAACGATTCGTGATAAAGTACAAGGATTTGCAAGCGTTGCTTCTTTTAAACCACTTAAAGTGGTCATTTTAGATGAAGCTGATTTTCTTACTATACAGGCGCAGGCTTCACTTCGTAATATCATCGAAACTTTCTCGCGTACGACGCGTTTTATTATGACTTGTAATTTTGTAGAGCGCATTATTGATCCTCTACAATCAAGGTGTCAAGTACTTAAAATTGTACCACCAACTAAAAAAGATGTTGCTAAACATTTAAATTGGATACTACAACAAGAGTCTATTGAACATGATATAAATGATTTAGTACCTTTAGTTAACCAATACTATCCTGATTTACGTAAATGTATCAATACTATACAGTTATCTACACAAGAGAACACATTAAAATTAGATAAATCAATATTAGTATCATCTAATTATATAGATAAAGTTATTAATGCTTTATCCGAGGGATCTAAATATAACAAAATAGATTGTTATAACGATATACGTCAAATTATAGCTGATGCTAATGTAGATGATTTTGATGAACTATTTAAAGCATTATATGAACGTGCATCTGAATATTTACAAAACAAAGAAGGTACAGCATCTATTTTAATAAATGAACATCAATATAAAGCAAATTTCCGAATCGACAAGGAAATAAATACAATGTCGTTAATCCAAAATTTAATAAATAATAAATAATTAATTATGCAACAACAAGCCCAACAACCACAAATTGATTTAAAAAATACTACTGAAGTTAAAAACTTTAATGGTGGATCAATTTTTCAACAAGGAGTTATTTTACGTAAAGTATCTCGTTTTGTAGCAGGTACAGATGAAGATGCTTTACTTCCAATTCCTGTATTTTATGATCCTGAGACAAATAAAATTTTAGGAGAATCAGTACCAAAAGAATTAAGAGAAGAACTTAAAGATGAAATCTGTTAAATGAAAAATATCTTTGATTGGTTAAAAGCAATTAATTCTACCAAACCCCCAGTTGAATCTTTTACAGATAAAGATTGGGAGGTTTGGAATAGTTATATGATACATAGGTTTTTATCTATGAATCCCGATTATTTAGAAATTGTAAATTATGTTCAAGATTTTCCACCACAGGAAAAAAGAATGATTTACAATATATATAGGGAATTTATTCCTAAAAATAATAAATGGAGTAAATATGTTAAATCTAAGGTAAAACAACCTAATAAAGATTTAATAGACCATATTAAAGATTATTTTCAATGTTCAAGTAAAGAATCAAAAGAATATATAAATATATTGGCTACCACAGAAATTAGTCGTATATTATATAAAAGAGGATTAAATACAAAAGAAATAAAACCATTATTAAAATGAACAAATTAGTAAAAATGTTACGTACATCTGCAGAAGCAGACAAAGCAAAAGCACTGTTATCACTTGAATTATTAGGTGATAGAGCAGTTGGTATCGGAGATCATTCCACCGGAGATTTTTATAAGAATGCAGAAGAAGCACTTACTATGTTAGTAGATGCAGATGATAGATTATCTGCTCTATCTAAATACTTTGATGATAAAAGTCAAATCAATGGGTGATTCAGTTAAAAAATACTTTACAGATATGAGTGATAGAGAAATTATGGATTCTAAATATCCAAGTAAAAAAATCCAAGAATTTATGGATGATGAAGCAAACCAAATCATAACTATTTTTGAAGAAGAATATCCTGAATTAGCAGAAGAATTTCAAAACATACAAGAAGAAATGTATGAAATGTTTGCTCGTAAACATATGGATTATGGGTTAAATAATATTGCTTTAGGTGGAGATATCGTTAATAACAGCGATGATAAACAATTTTCACTAACTGGATTATGTATTAGATTAACTGACAAAATATCACGTTTAAAAAACCTATTAGTAAATGGTAGATCATTTGTTAAAGGTGAAGGTATGGAAGATACCTTTATTGATATAGCCAATTATGGCATAATCGGTCTTTTAGTAGGTCGCGACAAATGGAAAAAATAGTTTGGCAAAGAAAATCCCAAAAATAGTAAAGGAGATTAGAAATAATCCTCCATCACCCATTAATTATGCTTATCAAAAGAATATATCTTATTCCCAGATGTCCATATTTAGAGGGTGTCCTCATAGATGGAAACTTCAGTATAAAGATAAAATCAAACGATTTACGTCTTCTATTCATACTGTATTTGGAACTGCTATGCATGAATCAATGCAATATTATTTAGATTATGCTTATGAAAAATCATTTGCTGCCGCCGATAGAGATATAAACTTAAAAGAAGATTTCCAAGATAGATATATAAGTGAATACGAAGTACAGTATAAAAAGAATAATGATTCTCATTTTTCTGATGCCGTGGAAATGAGAGAGTTTTTTGAAGATGGGGTTGCTATTTTAGAATGGTTCAAGAAAAAACGTAGCAGATATTTTAGCAAAAAAGGTACCTATTTAGTTGGTTGTGAAATACCTATTGTAGTAGCACCAAATAAAATGTTAAATAACGTATTATATATGGGGTATCTTGATGTTGTCACATACCATGAAGCAACAGAGACATTTAAGATAATCGACATTAAAACCAGTACTAGTGGGTGGAATGATTATGCTAAAAAAGATGAAGATAAACAATATCAATTATTACTGTATAAACAATATTTTTCTGAACAATATGGGATACCATTAGATAAGATTGAAATTGAGTTTATGATATTAAAAAGAAAAGTGTTAGATATAGATGACGAAAATATAATGTCACCTTACCAAGCATATAGGGTTCAACAATTTATCCCTCCAAGTGGAAAAATTAAATTAGGAAGAGCAAAATTAGCAATTAATAATTTTATTAATGAGTGTTTTTCATCTAGTGGGGAAATAAAAGAAAAAACTTACCCAAAATCCCCATCAAAATGGAATTGTAATTTTTGTCCCTATAAAGAAGATAAAGAAAATTGTGGAGAAGGTATAATTTACTAAACTCCTAATATATGTATATAAAATAATGTTATTAAAATAAAGACTATGAGTGCAAAAAAAGACATGACACTAACAAGTGTTAAAATTAAAAGTGATTTATTTGAGAATTTTAAGATTGAGTGTGTAAAACGAAAGTTTTCATTCCAAAAACTTGCTGACCGAGCTATTTATTTGTATCTTACAGATGAAGATTATCGTAAAGCAATTACCAATCAAACAAATCTTGAACTATAAATCATATTTTAAATGAAACAAAATTTTAAACATCTTCCTTTAAAAGACAGGAAGAAAATCTTACTTATTTGTGATGATATCAGAGTTCATTCTGGGGTAGCAACAGTAGCAAAGGAAATTGTATTACATACTTCTCACCATTTTAATTGGGTACAAATGGGAGGAGCTATAAAACACCCGGATAAAGGAAAGTTATTTGATTTAAGTTCTGAGGTAAATAAACAGCAAAAAATAGAAGATTCTTATGTTAGGTTATACCCCCAAGATGGATATGGAACACCTGATATTCTTAGGGAAGTAATAAAAATAGAAAAACCTGATGCTATAATGTTATTTACAGATCCTAGATATTTTACTTGGGTATTTAATATGGAACAAGAAATTAGAAAAAATATCCCAATTACTTATCTAAATATATGGGATGACTATCCTGCACCTATGTACAATAGACCTTATTATGAGGCATGTGATTTATTAATGGGTATATCTAAGCAGACTGTTAATATAAATAAATTAGTATTAAAGGATAGAGAAAAAAATAGAATTTTTCAATACTTACCACATGGATTAAACCCAGAAGTATATTTTCCATTAGATAAAGAAGATAAAGGATTTAAAGATTTTAAAAAACAGTTATTTCCTAAAGGAAAACCTAAATTTACTATGTTTTTTAATTCACGTAATATCAGGAGAAAACAAATCCCAGATGCACTTTTAGCATTTAGATCCTTTTTAGATAGTTTACCCCTAGAAGAAGCATTACAATGTAAATTTATTTTACATACTGAATTATTAACAGAAGCAGGAACAGACCTATCAGTAGTACATGAATACTTATTTGGGGAAAAATATCATGATTGTGTAGTTTTTTCTACTAATAAATTAACCCAACAACAATTAAACTACTTATATAATGCAGCTGATGTTCAAATATTATTAACATCTAATGAAGGGTGGGGGTTATCTATAACTGAAGCTTTACTTTCTGGTACACCTATAATAGCTAATGTAACTGGAGGTATGCAAGATCAAATGAGGTTTGAAGATAAAAATGGAAAATGGTTTACACCTGATAGTAATATTCCATCTAACCATAGAGGAACATATAAAAAACATGGTGAATGGGCATTTCCCGTTTTTCCAACTTCAAGATCAGTTCAAGGTTCACCTCAAACACCCTATATCTATGATGATAGATGTGCTTGGGAAGATGTATGTGAGAAAATTAAAGAAGTATATTCTTTAAGTGATAAAGAACGTAAATCTAGAGGATTAAAAGGTAGAGAATGGGCTATGAGTAATGAAGCAGGATTTACTGTAAAACATCAAGCAAATACCTTTATGAAAACTTTCAATACCTTATTTGATACTTGGAAACCAAGAGAAAAATATGAAGTAATTAATACTAATGAGTATAAAGGTAAATTTTTAAATCATAAAATAATATATTAATGAATAAACCAAGATTTGTTATAAGTTGCCCTTTCGATACCTACTCAGGATATGGGGCAAGATCAAGAGATATAGTTAAAGCTATTATTGAATTAGATAAATATAATGTTCAACTTTTACCACAAAGGTGGGGAGCAACTGCATGGGGTTTTTGTAAAGATCACCCTGAATGGGAATTTTTATTAAATTATAAAGTTTCACAAGATTGGAATAAAACCCAACCTGATATTTGGATGCAAATTACAATCCCAAACGAGTTTCAAGCCGTGGGGAAATATAATATTGGATGTACCGCAGGTATAGAATCTACAGCTTGTAAACCTGAATGGGTAGAAGGATTAAATAGAATGGATATGAATTGGGGCTCTTCAAAGCATACAAAGGAAGTATTTAAATCTATGGCTTTTGAAAAAAAAGATAAAAATACAAATCAACTTATAGGTAAAGTAACTTTAGTTAAACCCATGCATGTTGTATTTGAAGGAGCAGATTTAGATGTTTATAAACCTATTAAATCAAAAAATACTATAGATTTAAGTAATATTAAAGAAAATTTTAATTATTTATTTGTAGGTCATTGGATGCAAGGAGAAATAGGACATGATAGAAAAAATGTAGGGTTTTTAATTAAAGCCTTTTTTGAAATATTTAAAAATAAAAAAACTAAACCTGGATTAATTCTAAAAACTTCCATAGGAGTAGATTCTTATATGGGAAGAGATACTATCCTTAAAAAAATTAAAGATATTAGAAAAAGTGTTAATTCAACAGACTTACCTAATATATATTTAATTAGTGGAGAATTTAATAATAGTGAAATGAATGAATTATATAACCATTCAAAAATCAAATCTATGGTTAGTTTAACTAAAGGAGAAGGATTTGGAAGACCTTTATTAGAATTTAGCTTAACAGGTAAACCTATTATAGCAACTAACTTTTCAGGTCATACAGATTTTTTAAATAAAAATTTTACTACACTTTTACCTGGTGAATTAGAACCCGTTCATAAAAGTGCAGCAAATCAATGGTTAATACCTGAATCACAATGGTTTAAAGTAAGTTCATCTCATGTAGGTCATTCATTTCAAGATATGTATCAAAATTATAAAAAATTTAAAGTTAAATCTAAACAGCAAGCTAAATATTCTGCCTCTAATTTTAGTTTTGATGGAATGAAAAAACTGATAAATAATATTTTAGAAGCTAATATCCCAGAATTTCCAAAACAAATGGATTTAAATATTCCCACTTTAAAGAAAAAATACGGAAATATACCTAAATTAACTTTACCAACTTTAAAAAAAAATAATTAATTATGAATTTTGATGAATTGAGAATATGTACTCGCTGTGGTTCTAATGCTTGCTACAAACAAGAAGTTACAAAAGATATCAATATAGAATTATGTTATGGTTGTGGGTTCCAATCTAATTCTGTAATGACTAAGGGATCAGATTTTTTTAATGAACAATTTGAAATATTACCTGAATTATATAAGGTATTAATGGATGAAGAAGAAGATACTGGTAAAATTTGGATGCCTACTACCGTTAATATAAAAGAGCAAGGTATGGTATTTGCAAATGGGGTATCAAGAGATAATTGGTGTTGGTCAGCTGTAAAATCAATTCCTGTTAAGGAAGATGAAAAAGAAAAATATAATGGAGAAAGTTTTAGAGTTGATATGTCCACTGTTGAAAATTTTAGAGAACGTGACTTTATGGATGCTTTATCATATATTGGGGTATTACCAAAATAATAAAATTATATGAGAATAAGTTATGCAATAACAGTCTGTAACGAATACGAAGAAATTCAAAAGTTACTTTCATTTCTTTTATTAAATATTAGAGAAGAAGATGAAATAGTAGTATTGTTTGATAAAAAATCTGGCACAGCAGAAGTATGGGAATATTTAATAGAATTACGAAAACATGAATATATTAAATTAACCTCTAAGACATTTAAAAACCATTTTGCTGATTGGAAAAATTATTTAAAGGATCTATGTATTGGGGATTATATTTTCCAAATAGATGCAGATGAAACCCCAGACGAATCTCTAATAAACAATTTACCTTTAATCTTAGAAGCAAACCCAAACAATGAAGTTTATTTAGTTCCTAGAATTAATACAGTAGAGGGGTTAACTCAAGAACATATTAATAAATGGAGATGGAATGTAAATGAAAAAGGATGGGTTAACTGGCCAGACTATCAATGGAGAATTTGGAAAAATAAACCAGAGATTAAATGGGTAAATAAAGTCCATGAAAAATTAGAAGGATTTAGAACTTACGCTACTCTTCCTGCTGAAGAAGGTGTGGCTTTATACCACCCTAAAGACATTAAAAGACAAGAAAAACAAAATAATTATTACGATACTTTGTAAAAATATGAAAGAACATATATTAAATAATTTAAATAATGTAGGCATATGTGTAGTTGAAGATTACTTTACACCTGAATTTTGTGATCAAGCTGTTGAAGATATAGAAGAGGGTTTGATTAAATATAAATCTAAGATACAATCCTCTTCCCATGAGGGAACATCAGGTGATTTTAGATTATTTAAAATGGAAAACCATTATAATACAGCTAAAGAATTTGCAAATGATCCTTTATTATTAGAAGTATGTAGTTCTTATTTTGGTCAAGAAATTAATAGTCATTTTGTTTTAGGCGGAAAAGTTAAACATAACCCCAAACAAATTACTAACAGTGGAGGTGGATGGCATAGAGATAATAGAGCTAAACAAATTAAAACTTTAGTATACTTATCAGATGTTGAAGAAGAAAATGGTCCCTATTTATTCCTTCCTTCATCAAATCAATATGATTTATCTACTAGAGATGGGATTGGAAGAGCAACTAGATATGAAGATAAAAGTATAAACTCATTTTGTAAAGAAAATGATTTCACTCCTTTTAAAGTTATAGGTAAAAAAGGAACAGTAATATTTGCAGATACATCTTTTATTCATAGGGGTGCTAATATACAAGGAGGTACACGTTACACTTATACTAATTATTATTTTGAAAACCATCCTCAACGTATTCAAATGAGTAAGGATAAATGGGGTAAAATGTATATTTAATGGCTCATATATTTAAAAACCCAACACTCGATAGTAAAGGTATCATAGTATTTACTCATAAAGAATGGCCCTTTTTATTAGATAATGCTTTATCTAGTATACAAGAATTAAAAGAATATTATTATTTAGGATGGAATCAAGGAACATATTTTGGTAATTTACAAAATTTTCCTTCTATTATTGATTTTACTTTAGCTTCACCTACAGCCCTCAATTACCCAGATAATGGTTCTACCCAAAAAATAGATCTTATGGATAGAAATTTTTTGTTAAGTGACTATAAAAATATGGGTATTAAAGATAGATTTTATGATATAATAAGTATAAGTAGAGCTATAAAAATTAAAAATGTACCTTCTTTATTACAGGCTGTAAGAAAATTAAATGATAAGAAAATATATCCTAAAACATTAATAATAATCCCAGTTTCAGAAATGGAAGCTAACATCCCTGAAAAATATGATTTAGATATAGTAAAGCAATATGAAGAACTATTTAATTATGAGGAACGAAAAAATATAACACTATTAAGATTATCTCCTGAATTAGGATTTTTAGGTGTTTCACCTCAAACTATAAACTGGTTGTATAATAATTCTAAAGTATTATATATTGGGTCTAAATCTGAAGGAGGTTGTAGAGTAACACATGAAGCTTTATTATGTGGTTGTGATATAGTATACTATAAAGACCACCAAGGACCTATGGTAGATTATTTAAATTCTAATAATAGTGTACCATTTAATGATTATAATACTATTGATGAAGCTTTGGATAAAGCATATTCAAAATATTCATATAATGAATCTCAAACTCTTAAATTTGAAGAATTATTAAGCGAAAGACATGCTTTAAAAAATTTAACACCCCATTTTAATAAATTATATAAGAAAAATAATCAAGTATTTGATGGTAAATTAATTAATTGTGATAATTTATCAAATAGACTCCCAGCACATCATATAGAAGTTCCTTGGAATGATGATGAATTCCCAACAGCTGATATATTAAGTATAGGAAGACTTACTAAATTTATAACATATTTGAATGAACAAACACATTAAAATAGCAAATAGAAAAATAGGATTAGATTATCCACCCTTAGTAATAGCTGAAATTGGAATAAACCACAATGGGAAATTATCAATTGCAAAAGAACTTGTTGATGCCGCTTATGAAAGTGGGGCTGAAATAATTAAACATCAAACCCATATTGTTGAAGATGAAATGTCATCTGAAGCTAAAAAAACAATACCTGGTAATACAACAGAATCTATATATGAAATTATGGAACAGTGTGCCTTAAATGAAGATGATGAATTTAAGCTAATGAAGTATGTTGAGAGTAAAGGAATGATTTTTATCTCAACTCCATTTTCTAGAGCAGCAGCCGATAGATTAGAAAAATTTAATGTAAAAGCATATAAAATAGGTTCTGGTGAATGTAACAATTATCCTTTAATTGAACATATATGTAGTTTTGGTAAACCTATAATATTATCTACAGGAATGAATGATATAAAATCAATTCAACCTTCAGTAAATTTAATGGAAAAATATAATATCCCTTATGTTTTATTACATTGTACAAATATATACCCAACACCAGCTAATTTAGTACGTTTAGGTGGGATGCAAGAACTAAAAAAATCATTTCCTAATGCTATAATTGGTTTATCAGACCATACAGTAAATAATAATGCTTGTTTAGCAGCTACTTCATTAGGAGCGTGTGTACTTGAAAGACATTTCGTAGATTATAAATCAAGGGTGGGTCCTGATATTTTATGTTCTATGGATAAAAATGAGTTAAAAGATTTAATTATATCATCAACTGAAATTTCTCAAATGAGAGGTGGATCAAAAGAGCCAGCAAAAGAAGAACAAGTAACTATGGATTTTGCATTTGCAACAGCAGTAGCTATTAAAGATATTAAGATAGGAGATATTTTAACAGAAAAAAATATTTGGGTTAAAAGACCAGGCACTGGAGAGATTTTTGCTAAAGATTATCATAAAATTTTAGGTAAAAAAGCTTTATTAAATATTAAAAATGATCAACATTTAAAATATAGTGATATAGTATGAGAAAAATATTTCTAGTTACAGAAAGAAGAGCAGATTATTCTAGGTTTAAACCAATTTTAGAATTAATTAAAAATGATCCATTATTAGATTATGATTTAGTAGTAACCGGTCTTCATTTAAAAGAAGAAAATGGGTTAACTATTAATGAAATTAAAAATGATGGATTTAAAATATTTTCTACCTTTGAAATGTTTGAAGAAAATAAGGATACTGGGGGGGCTATGGTTAGGTCTTTAGCAATTTGTCTTAAAAAAATTACATATGCTTTAGAAGAATCAAAACCTGATTTAATACTATCTGGGTTTGATATAGCGGCTAATATGTCTGTTACTATAGCTGGTGCACATATGAATATTCCTGTTGCACACATTCAAGGAGGAGAGGTAACTGGTACAATAGATGAATCTATTAGACATGCAATGAGTAAATTTTCACATTATCATTTTGCAGCTAATGAAGATGCTAAAACTAGATTAATTAAAATGGGGGAGAAACCAGAAACCGTTTTTAATGTAGGATGTCCTTCAATAGATGCTTTATTAGAAGTAAAACACAATAAGGAAGCATATAAAAAATATAATTTAAATAAAAATTATTATTTGATGATACAGCATCCTGTTACATCAGAAATAAATGATTCTTATAACCAAATAACTCAAACTTTAGAAGCTATTAAAGAAACTAATATAGAAGTTCTTATTATATTACCTAATAATGATGCTGGTTACTTAAAAATAGTAGAAAAAATAGAATCTTCTAATATAAAATATGTAAAAACACTTGCCATAGAAGAATACACAAGTTTACTTAAATATTCCCAAGGTTTAATAGGTAATTCTAGTAGTGGGATACATGAAACATCTTTATTTAACATCCCCACTATTAATATTGGAACTAGACAACAAGGAAGATTAAGTTCTAATAATGTTATAAATACAGGATATAATAAAAATGAAATAATAAATGCTATAGAATTAACCAAAACACTACAAAACTCAGAATTTGATAATTTATATGGAGAAGGTAATTCATCAATACAAATAGTAGATTTATTAAAAAAAATAGATATAACTCCATCAATAATTCAAAAACAAATAACATACTAATGAAAAAAATATTTATAACAGGAGGATCAGGGACTGTAGGGACAGCTTTTATAAAAAGATATTATAATGATTATAAATTTTATTCTTATAGTAGGGGTGAAAAATCTCAAGTAGCCTTAAAAAGAAAATTTCCTAATATAGAAATTTTAATAGGAGGAATAGAAGAAAAAAATTACTTAACTTCACAAATAATAAAAATTAATCCTGATATTATAATACATGCAGCTGCCTTAAAACACGTTGACACTGCAGAAAAACAACCCATTAAAGCTATTACTAGTAATATTATGGGGAGCTATAATATTATGGAAGCAGCTAAGGAAGCAAATACACCTTTAGTAGTAGGTATAAGTACAGATAAAGCTTGTGAATCAGCTAATGTGTATGGTAAAACCAAGGCATTAATGGAAAAGATGTATTTAGAAGCAGATAATTCAAGAAATAAATTTGTATGTTGTAGATTTGGTAATGTAGCAGGGAGCCATGGTTCTGTTATACCTTTTTGGCTTAGAAGTTTTGACTCTAATAAACCTTTATTTTTAACCCATCCTAATATGACAAGACTAATGTTCTCCCCAGAAGAATCTGCTGAGCTTATTCATAATTGTATTACTTTATCATCTAAAAGGTCAGGTTTTATAATGTCCAAAATTATGAAAACTGTAACTATGAGTAAGTTAGCTAAGTTAATATCTGAAGATATAAAAATAGTAGGATTAAGACCCGGAGAGAAAATGAGTGAAGACCTAATTTCAGAGATTGAAATACCCCATTCTGAAATAGTAGGAGATTATGTAATCTTAACTAGAGATGAAAACCCTAATATTTTAACAAGATTAGATACACCTATAAACAGTGACACATCATTAGAAATGACACGAAAAGAAATGATAAAGTTAATTAAAGATGTAAAGAATTTACAAAGCGTAACTTCTCATTCTAAAAATGAATATTAATGTTAAGAATATTAATCCCTGCTAGAGGAGGTAGTAAAAGAATTAAAAATAAAAACCTACTAAAGGTTAATGGTCAATCTTTACTATCTAGGGCAATTAAAGTATCTTTACAAGTTACAAATGAAGTATATGTTAGTACTGATTCTTATGATATAGAGAAAGAAGCAATATTAAATGGAGCTAAAGTCCATAAAAGACCTTCAATATATGCTACAGATATCTCACCTACCAAAGAAGCTATAACAGATTTTTTACAATCTTATAAAGATACTACTAATATGGTCTTAGTACAATGTACTTCTCCTTTTATTGAACTTGATCATCTTAAACTATCAATAGATAATCTCCATACTTTTTCTAGTTCAATTTCAGTTTATAAGGAAACACCTTTTTATTGGGAAAAAGAAGACATAGGGGCTAAACCCAATTATGACCCTTTTAATAAACCTCGAACACAAGATATGGTTCCCCGTTATAAAGAAACAGGTGCTTTTTATGCTTTTAAGGTTAATAAATTCCTAGATGAAGGATTAATAACACCCTCTCCAACAGCTTTAGTTGAAGTAAATTTAAAAAGTAGCTTTGATATTGATACCATAGAAGAATATGAATTAATAAAAAACATTACATAATGATCCCAGAAATACAAATAAATAATATTAGTTTCCCTATTTTTTCAAACAAAAACACTAATATAAACTTTAATAAGATTAAAACTGCTGCTTTAGTAGCTAGCAGTGGTACATTATTAGATAATGAATTTGGTAAAAAAATTGATAAAAATGATTTAATAATTAGATTTAATGCCGCTAGAGTTAAAGGGTACGAGAATCATGTAGGGTCAAGAACAGATATTAGGATATTAAATGGACACTCATTTAATGGTTCAACTAAAAAAGAAATATGTTTAGGACATGATCCTAATTTTTTATCTAATTTAGATAACGAAACTTTTTTAGTTAAATCCTTTAATGCCCAAGAATTTATAGAAGGTGTAATGTTATATATTAATAAAACTCCAATAAATTTCTTACATTCTAATTTTTTAATGTATTGTAATAGTTTAGTTTCAAAACCTGAAGCTAGTGCGGGGTTAGTAGGAGTTTTATTGTTAGTAACTTTAGGTATAAAACCTGATTTATATGGTTATGGGTTTTATTCTGAATCCAATGATAGGGTACATTATTGGGAAGAAGTGGATCCTAATTGGTCTAGTGGACATGGATTTAATGAAGAAAAAGATATAATAGATAATTTAGTTAGTCAAAACTTAGTTAATATAATAAAATAATGTACGAAATAGTTCATAACAACCCAGATTATCCTTTAGTAATAAGTTTTCAGGGAATGAGTGGGGGAGTTTATCCTAATGCTAAAGATAAATTGCCTTATTTATATTATAATTTATTTGTAAAATCTAATTTGAAAAACAATTATATTTTTTTTAAAGATAACGAACAAGTATATTATCATGGTTTATATAATAAAATAACAAATATAATAAACCAATATGTAGCTTTACATAATATTAAAAAGGTAATAACTATAGGACAATCTGCAGGGGGTTTTGCTTCTTTATTAGTTGGGGAGTTAATAAAGGCAGATAAAATAATAACAATTGCCCCTCAAATCAATTTAAAATATTATAGCTCAGGTTCACCAGCTAAAGAACACATAAGATTATTTAATTTACAAAACAAATTTAATATCCCAGAAACAAATTTGGGGAATTTACAACCTTTTAAATGTCAAGTAGAATATTGGCGTCCTACAATTGGTCATTTTGATAATTACCATTTTGATTTTATAAATAGTTTGGATCCAAACTTAAATCTCATTAACTTTAAATCAGGACATAATATAGGTAATACTATAGGTAAAGAAAAATTTAAACAATTAATTTTAAATTCAATAAAATAATGAAAATATCACTAATACAACCAGGAAGAAATAATTTAAAATACCTTAAATGGTCTTATAATTCTATAAGAAAAAATCAAGGAGAACATGAAGTAGAAATTTGTGTTGCAGATGATGCTTCAACAGACGGGACTTGGAATTGGTGTTTAGAAATGATGTCTAAAGATCCCTTATTTAAAGCACATCGTAATGAAGGACCAGATAGATTAGGACATACTATATTATATGATACATTAATAAATGATGTTGCTACAAATGATATAGCAATGATTTACCATGCTGATATGTATTTGTGTCCTAATGCATTAAATTCAATTGAAAAACATATTAAACCTGGTGTAATTGTATCTTTAACTCGAATTGAACCACCTTTACATCCTGAAGGACCTGAAAAAGTACTATGGCATGGTGGAGTAGAACCTGATGAATTTAAAGAACAAGAATTATTAGATAAATTAAAAGAATTTACTAATGAAGAAAAAATTACTTATGGCATTTTTGCACCTTGGGCCTTTTATAGAAAAGATTTTCAAGAAATAGGTGGACATGACCCTTTATATGCTCCTCAATCTAAAGAGGATTCTGATATATTTAATCGTTTCCAGTTGAATGGAATAAAATTTATCCAAACTTGGGAGGGATTTGTATACCATATGACTTGTAGAGGTAGTAGAAGAAATACTTTAGACAAAGCTAAAAATATATACGAAGATAGCCCAGAATGGTTAGCACAAAATCAAAGATCAACACGTAATTTTATACGTAAATGGGGCCATTTTGTAATGCATAGTCCTACTTTAGTACCTATTGTTCCTCCTAAATATGATATAGGATTTATAGTTAAAAATTGTAATTCTCAATTGTTAACTGCTTTAGAACCTTGGTGTAGTACTATTTATATTGATGATGATATGGACGTCTTAACAACTCATTACATAGATAAAGAGCAAAAAAACACAGATTATTTATTAAAATACAAAATAAGACCTTTTGATAATGAGAAAATGAATGAAATATTAGTTGAAATTGATGGTCATACTTTTAATCAGAGTGATTTTGTAAATATACAAAGGCTATCTCAAATTATTGAAAGTAGTGGAGAAATAGGTAAATTTGAATTAGAAAATTTGAGTATAGAAATTATTCAAATAAATGAATATACTAAAGACTTAATTAAGTTATGATAGGAATCATAGGACAAGGTTTTGTAGGTAATGCTATATATCAAAAGTTTAAAAACTACTTTGAAGTAAAAACTTATGATATAATAAAAGATAAAAGTAACTCGGAAAAAAAGGTAGCCATGAGTCAAAATGTGGTATTTGTTTGTTTACCTACTCCTATGAATAGAAGAGGTAGATGTGATACTAGTTTAATTGAATCTACAGTAAAAGAAATTTTTACAACCTTCAAATGTAAAACCGTAGTTATTAAATCTACGGTACCACCTGGAACTACAGCAAAAATAAATTCATTATATCCTGATATGGATGTAGTATTTAACCCTGAATTTTTAACTGAAGCAAATGCGGTAGAGGATTTTAATAATCAAAATAGAGTAATTTTAGGAGGACCTAGAAAATCTACTACTAAATTAAAAACTATATATAGAAAAATATTTCCTGATATTGATATTATAAAAACTGGATCTACTCATGCTGAAATGGTAAAATATCTTACAAACACTTTTTTAGCTACTAAGGTAGCATTTGCTAATGAAATGTATCAAATATGTGAGGGATTAAAACTAGATTATGATAAAGTAATTGAATATTCAACTTTTGATAAAAGATTAGGAAAATCACATTGGGCAGTACCTGGACCTGATGGAGATTTTGGTTTTGGAGGCCATTGTTTTCCTAAAGATCTTTCAGCAATGTTACGTTTAGCAGATGATTTAGAAACAGTAGATAATGTCCTAAATGCGGTACAATCAACAAATGATTTAGTTAGAAAAAACCGAGATTGGGAAAATATGAAAGGAAGAGCTATAGTTTAATATGTATACCATAAAATTATAAAAAATGACTATGAAAATGATTCCATGCCCTAAATGTGGCGAAGACTTCCCAGAATTAAGAAAAACTAAATATGGGTATAACTTTTGTGTTAATTGTTCAGAAGTAGGAGCTAAAAGAGGAGTTCCTATGACCTTTGGTATTGGAGACCATACTTGGACTGAAACTTTAATATTAGATGAAAAAGATTATTTAAAACATATCAATCCAGAAGGCAACCCAGAACTTACTTTTGGTATTGAAACTGAAAGTAAAAAGAAATAAATGCCTCAAGCAAAACCCTTATCTAAAGAACAAATCGTAGCTGCCCAAGCTAAAACAAAATCTAATATGGCAGCTGCCCGTTATCTTCATGTGTCATATCAACACTATAAAAGGTATGCTAAATTGTATAAGTTATTTGAGGGACATAAAAACCAAAGTGGTAAAGGTATACCTAAATTTTTAAAGGGACCTAAAAAAATGCCTCATATGTTAGAAATAATTGAGGGTAGAATAGCTGCATCTTCATTTGATCCAAATAAACTTAAATATTCTTTAATAGAACAGGGATATTTATCAGAGGAATGTACTGTATGTAAATTTAAAGAACGTAGAGTACTTGATTATAAAATTCCTTTATTACTACATTTTCAAGATGGTAATAGTAATAATTATAGTTTAGATAATGTCCAATTATTATGCTATAATCATTATTTTCTAACCGTAGGAGATATTTTTAATGATAAAGATGTTAAACAAATAGAATCTAAACAGGAACATTTTGGTACAAGCGAAAAGGTAGAATGGGAAGTTGATGATTATCATTTACAACGTTTAAAAGAATTAGGTTTAGATAGTGATAACGAAGATGATCCTAACCAATACATAAGCAGAATATAATGGCTAAAAAAATAAAATTATTAAATAAAAAATACCATAAAATTACTAAAGATTATGGTAAACAAAAAGAACGTCACCTTGAAAAACTTGCATCAAAAAGTTTGGATAACGATGAAAAGTTTCGTAAATTAAAGGATAAGAAAATCAAGGGAGATTTCTTAAAAAATTTTTAATTATGGAATTTGAACATAAATGGAATTTTGATACTGAAGATGAAGTTGCAGAAACTTTTAAAGGTGGTGATCAAAAATTACATAACTTAATTGTTGACATAGCACTAGATAATTTACATACAGATATTAATGAAATTCCCGTGGTATCAATTCATGCTAAAGACACTGGTATGTTTTATGATATTATGATTGATAGAGATGATATGCTAGAGACTTTAAGTCAAAATCTTGAAACTATGGAACAATATGAAGATTATGACCGATGTCAAAAAATATTTGAAGCAATTAATTATTTAAAATTAAAAATTAAAAATACAAAGAAATGAAAAAAGTAGATAGTATAACAGTAGTATTATTATTTGGTATAACCTTATTTTCTATAATATTTTTATCCTCATTTAAATCTGAAGGAATTACTTTAAAAATTATATCTAAGGAAAATAAAGTAATTAATACTGATTCTTTAAATAATAATCCTGATGAAGGCAATATTATTACATATACTAAACAAGATTCAATTTCAGATGCTAGTGAAAGATGGGATCAGTTTAAAACTCAAAGTCGTAATAATTTTTTAGATGCTATGGGTTATCAAGAATCAAGAAATAGATATCATATAGTAAATAAATATGGTTATATGGGTAAGTATCAATTTGGTAGTTCTACACTTAAAACTTTAAAAATAAAAGTAAGTAGATCTGAATTCCTTAGAGATACTTTATTACAAGAAGAAGCAATGTTAAAATTACTTCTACATAATAAAAAAAGACTACAGAAATATATAGACAAATATGAAGGTCAAGTAATTAATGGCGTATTAGTTACAGAATCAGGTTTATTAGCTGCTGCACATTTAGGGGGACAAGGTAGCGTAAGAAAATGGTTTAGAAATGGTAAAGTTAGGAAAGATGGGAATGGAATAAAGATAACAACTTATATGAAGCGATTTTCTGGGTATGATCTATATTTATAATAAAAAATTATGTCAAAGCTAGTTACAGGAAATTATGTTTCTAATGGTGGTAAGAAAAGACCAGGTATTCATGCAAAAAGTAAATCATCTAAAATGAAAAATAGTAAAAATTATGTCAAAGCGTATAGGGGACAAGGGAAATAATATGGAATTAAGTACATTAGCTTTATTTAATCATATGACAGATGAAGATTTTATAGCAATCCACAATGCTGGCCAGCTAAAAAAACTATGTCTTGCACTAAGCTTAGATATAAATTCAAAATATAATGAAAAAAACAAAACTTACACAGCATGAATGGTTTGATGCCTTAAAAGTTCCCACACCTCATAGGAATAAGAAAAAATATTATCGTAAAGATAAACACAAAAAGGCTTGGATCTCCAGGCCTTCTTTCGTATATTCATGTATAAAATAAAGGTTATGCTATACGAATTTTCACACCACAACAAACATGGTAATATTAGAACAAGAATAATACCTTGGCCCAATGGTAAAGCATTTGGAATTAATCCAAAGGGTTTAGGGGGGTATATTGGTGTTAAAATATTTAAATATGAATACCATCACGAAATTAATCCTCCAAGTTTAGCTAACATAGGTGGAAAAAAATATTTACTTCCTACTTGGCAGGAGGTATTACCCGAAACTGAATTAAATGATATAAATTGGATCAAACCAAAACCTAAAGTAAAACAAGAACCAATAGTTGTAATGACTGCTAGCAGTAGTAACAAAGACAAAACGTATAAAACGGTATATTACCCAGATTCAGGTAAGTTTCATTGTAATTGTCCAGGTAGGTGGAGAGCGTTTGATGGTAAATGTAAACACATAAAAGCATTAGAATTAAAAATAAATAAATAAATAAAGGTTATGACAGAAATAAATAAATTCATTGAAGAGATGAGAGCTACAAGTAGTTCAACTGACAAAATAGCAATAATAAAACGTAGTTCTACATTTATACATAATGTACTTGAAGCAACATATAATCCATATAAACAATATTATGTTACAAGTAAAACGTGTAAAAAAAACCATGATAAAGTTGCAACTACTCATCATACTTTATTTGAAACATTACATTTATTAAGTTCAAGAAAAGTTACAGGGCATGATGCTATTAAATTGGTAAATAAATTTTCTCAAATTGATATTAATTATGATTTAATTTATAAAATTATAGACAAAGATTTAGGTATTAGAGTAGGTGATTCAATAATTAACAAAGCAATCCCAGGATTAATACCTACATTTAAAGTTGCATTAGCTAAAGAATATGATGGTAAATGTGATTGGCAAAATGATAATTGGTGGGCATCAAGAAAATTAGATGGTGTTAGGTGTTTAGCTGTAGTTAATTATGAAGGAGAATGTACACTTTATTCTAGAATGGGTAAAGAATTAACTACATTAAATAAAGTTAAAGAAGCGATTGAAGCAACAGGTATTATTAATACTGTATTTGACGGTGAAATTTGTTTAATTGATGAAAATGGAGATGAAGATTTTCAAGGTATAATGAAACAATTAAGACGTAAAGATCATCAAATCGAAAATCCTGCTTATATGATTTTTGATATGATTCATAAACCTAATTTTGATAATCAAAAAGGTGGTCCTATATTGAGTGAAAGATTAGCAGCATTAAGAGGATTCTTAACAGGTAGATTTATTACAACTAATATTTTACGTTATACAGATCAATTCCAAATAACAGATGGTAGACATTTTGATAAATGGGGTCAAATAGCAACTGATAATAATTGGGAAGGATTTATGTTACGTAAAGATGTTAGCTATGAAGGTAAACGTACTAAAAATTTACTTAAAGTAAAGAAATTCTATGATGCTGAATATGTTGTAGTTGATTATGATAATGACGATCACGAAGTAGTTAGAGATGGTAGATCAGAAACAATTAAAATGCTAGCTCAAGTATGGATTGAACATAAAGGCCATAGAGTAAAAGTTGGTAGTGGTTGGAGTCAAGAACAACGTTTACAATATATGGATGGTTCAATTGTAGGTAAAGTTATCACAGTACAATACTTTGAAGAAACTAAAAATGATAAAGGTGGTATTAGCTTACGATTCCCAACTGTAAAAGTTGTTCATGGAGACAAACGAGAAGTATAAAGTAATAGTACGTCATTTGGAATTAAGACAAATGAAAAAGTAAGCCGAAAGAGTGCGAGTAAGCAGGATATCTTTCATATCTTACACACGTTGAGCGATTAAGCACAACATTAAAAATAAAGTTTATGTTTTATCAAGTACAAAATCAAAAATTAAAAAGAAACAATCAATTTAGAGTCCAAACAATCCCAGCTGGTTTAAAAGAAATTAAAGCTAAGGGATGGGATGTTGCTGACTGTAAATTTGAGCAGTTAAGAGACGAATTAGTTACTAACAAGTATAAAGAGTTAGATGGTCGTATGAATAAACGTGGTAAACAATTTGCAATGAGAGCAGGAATATAAATTTAAAAATAAATAAAGGTTATGAGTAAATTAAGAGAAGGTAAAGGAGCTATCCAATTCCTTAATAATTATTCCCATTATTGGGTAAAGGCTAATCCTAATGGTATAGGAGGTAGTTGTGGTAGTTTATTAGAACCAGTTATAGCTGATGTTTTTGGATGGAAACAAGAAGACGGAACTGGTTACGATTTTATTACTGAGGAAAAAAGAGGATACCAAGTTAGTGGGGTACCACAATTATCTAGAGATATTACTTGTGGTAAACAAATAAAAATTGAATTAAAACACTGGAATGATTCTACTAAGTCTAATATAATTGATGTGGGAGAATCTAAAAAGGATGGTAATGATTATATTTTTGATTATTTAGCTATTGTTGTTATTGAATTTAATAATTTTAGATTTTCTTTAATACATAAACAACAAATTGTAGATATGAAATCTAATAGTTTAAGCCTAAACCTAAACCCAGGTTTAAAACATAATCACACTATTCCAGTTTACTCTGAGTTTACTACATTATTTTTAGATAATGAAGTTAATGGGATTAATGAAATGATATTAAATAAACTAATATGACAGAAAATAGAGGTAGACCAAGTGAAAATGTAATTAAACCTACAAAATGGAATATAGATACAGATGATTCCATATGGAAATACGATATGGGTAAATTTGCTAATGGTCCTTATTCAGTAGAACAAAAATTCCAAGCTGGTAATAAACCAGAAAAATTTAAGATTGATCAAAAACCTTATGGTAAACACCCAGTGGTAATGGTATTTAAAACATCAAATCGTTCTAATGCTAAAACTAAAATTAAAGTATTTAATAAAAATATAGATTATATTATTAGTGCTAAAAAATTACCTGGTGTTCCTGAAAAGGCAGAAATAATTGAATTAGGGGTAGGTAAATCCTTTATATCTAAATATAAGCAAAAATATAATTTAGCTTAATTTTTATATATTTATAATAAACATTTAAACAAATAAAATTATGAAATTATTGTTATTTATTTTAGTTGTAATATTATTAGGAGCAGGTGCTGTAGTTTATTACATTAAAAAAGGTAAAATTGCTGATCGAGATGGTGATCTAATTCCAGATGTAGTAGAAGATACTATTGAAGATGTAAAAGAAAAAACCGCCGAGGTAAAACGTAGAGCTAAAGCAGTAAAAAAAGAACTTAAAGATGTTGCTGATGCAACTAAAGAAGTAATAGAGCAGTCTAAAGATGTTGTTGCCGCTGTTAAAGGAAAAAAACGTAGAGGTAGAAAACCAAAAGCAAAAAAATAAATTATGAGTAAATATAACTTAACAGATATTTTAGAACAATATAAAATAGGTTCAGGTTGGACTACAGATTTTGATTATGATGGAATGTTAAAAGCAGGACTTAAAACAGGTGTTGATACCGATATTGAAGTTTTAAAGAAAATGGCTGAGGACTATACTGATGTTAATTATCATAGAGAAGCATCTCACTTATATAATGCTATTGAAGCATTAGAAGAGGGTGCTACTAAAGAAGCAAGTATGTTTTTTGGAGATTTTCATGCTGAAATCGAAACAACAATTAAGGACCAAGGTATGGATATTGAACCATCAGTAGGACAATTTATGGCTTCTAAAATGGATCAAATGGAAGCAGAAGAAGAAAAAAAATTACCAATGGATGAAATAGCTGGATACGATAGAAAAGGAAATAAACAACAAGATACAGATGGAAGTGATGCTACTAAATTCAAAATGGCTGCTAGAGATGTAAAAGAAGGAAGATATGCTTCTATTGATAGAGAAGTAGCTGATCGAATTGAAGGTTTTCTTAATATTCCTATGAAAAAGAAATTATTAGATGCTTGGGAAGATTTATTTTATGATTTAGTTGACGATGAACCATTTAATATGGAAGATGTACTTGCTCATTTAAGTAATGAAATGGGTAAAGTAATAGATGGTAATCAAATGGCTGGTGATAGATTAGCATTAGGTATGGATGACTTTGAACAAGAAGAATTTACAGCTATTGATGAAGCATTACCTAAATTTAAAGGTGTACCTGAAAAACCATCTATTATTAGAGCTCTTAAGGTTGATGGAAACGGAACTAAAATGGAAATCGATTCATATATGGCATCCTTAAAACGATCAGGTGATGAATTTGATGAGGTAGATGATTATGTTGAAGATTTTAAAAATTATGTTGCTGATAAATCATTACAAGAACACTTTGGTCGTTTCATGAAAGACTATCAATAAGATAAATTAAAATAAATTAAAGATAAGCGCGGTAACATTTGGTTACCGCGTTTTTTTTTCGTATATTCACGTGTTGTTATGATTAAGTAGCAACACTAAAAAATAAAGGTTATGACAGATCAATTTATTCAAGGATTAAATTTAGCAGTAGAAAAAAAATTCATTACTATGAGTCAAGCATTTGAGATCATTAGGGATGTAAATACACCTGAATCAGGTGATAATAAATCAATAGGTTTTAATCAAAATAGATAATTATGAAAACATTTAAAGACATTACATTTAAAAAACATAAGGTAGGTAAGGGAGCAATTCAGGGGTTACTTATGTTAGATAACGGTATTGAATTTTCAGTTGTAGCAGGTGAAGGCATGTACAGCACAGGTAAAGGTGGTGTTAGAGAAGCAGTTAATAAAGTTGAAGATGCTTCTTCATTCGAGGTAGCTATATTTGATCAAGCAGGAAATTTTATTGGTGCTGATGATGATGATGATTTAGTTTTAGGTTGGCAATCAAGAGAAGATATTGATACATTAATTCAAATACACTCATAAGATGGATAAGGAAAACAAAAGATATGTAGTAAAAATGGAAATGTATGTCTATGCTGATAATGATTACATGGCTAAGAAACGTGCTAATGATTTAAGATTATCAATTGAAAATAGAAGACATTCAGATTGTATTGAAGTAGTAGAAATGGGTGAACAACCATTTGCTAGTTTTGAATATCGAAAAATAGATGATCCTAAGTTTTATCCTAAAGGTTTAGTCGATGAACCATTACCATTTTAATATGATAAAACAAGGAGATAGAATTCGAATTTACGATGATAAAGTTAAAGTGGTATTTGGTTTTCATAAAAATGGTAACCCATTAATAAAAAATGGAGACACTTTATGTCAAGTACCTTTAGATAAATGTAGAAAATATTAATAATTAAATAAATATGAAAAAAATAGAAAGACAAGTTTTACATCATTGTTTTGATAAGGCAAAAGAATTTCGTACATTAGGTAATGATGATAAAGCTAGAGATTACCTTGATATGGGTATAGGTTTTTGTGCCTCTAAAAAAGAAAAGGGAATGAATGGAGAAGATTTAATTGAAGGAGTTAAAATTAACCTTTGGTTAGAGCGCTTTTGGATGAAATTAGAAAATTGGAATTTAATGTTATAGTATGGGAAAAAACAAATTAGATTTAGAAGAAGACAAATGGTGGGAAATTTCATTAGCTTGGAAATGGCCCCACGAAGGATTTACAGTTGGTTATGATTTAATTGAACCAATAGAAGAAGATACATTTAAATATTGTAGTTTTATTTTATATTTAGGCCCAGTATCACTAATTATTAACTGGGGGAAACATAGTTGGGATGAATAGTATTAAGTTTTACGAATTATTTTTAGGAATTGGTTGGTTTCTTTTAGCTCATATAGCTGTATTTTTCCAACTTAATGGTCAATTTAAATGGGAATGGTTTAAAAATAATGAATTTTTAGTTGCAGCAGCGGGTTTAATTATTTCATATTTTTATATATGGGGAACTAAATCAACAGTAGCTGGGTTTGATGGGTTATTATGGCCTGCTAGGTTTGTTGGTTTTGGAGTTGGTATGATTATATATGCCCTAGGTGTAAGTTACTTTTTTAAAGAAGGAATAACTACAAAAACTTTTGTTAGTTTATCTTTATGTTTATTACTAATATTTATACAAATATTTTGGAAAAATTAAAAATATGTTTAAATTAATCAATGCTATACATTATTCGGAACATGATTTAAATTTAGATCATGATAAAATTTTACAAGAAGTAGTAGATTCAAGATTGAAACCAAAAAATAGTTTACATAAAAGTAGACCTCAACAAGATGAGGTTGATAAACAACATACTTTTTATGAGGATACTAATTTATATGATGAGACATATAAAATTATGGATGAGGCTGTAAGTAAAGTTTTATTTAATATTTTTGGACCTAATTCATTTCAAGCTGAAGAAATATGGGGGCACATTATACCTCCAAATGAACAAACTATGATTCATAACCATGATGGAATGATTACAGATAATGAAATATCACTATCATGGGTTTATTACCCCCATGCCTCAAGGTTAGCTGGAGATATATGTTTTTTATCATCAATAAATGGAAAACAACATTTTGTTAATGCACCTCAACAAAAAGGTAAATTATTTATATTTGCTAGTGATATGATGCATTTTACTCCTAGGAATGGTAGTGGTGTAGATAGAATATCTATAAGTGGAAATCATATAGCAACCACTAAATTAAAATATCAATTAATAGAAGACCAATATTACCAAAATCCTTATTGGATGTACACAGGAAAAAGATAATAATATCTATAAAATGAAACGAGAAATAAAACATTTAATAATAATAGGACACCCAGATCAAAAGTCATTCTGTTATAATGGTATATATAAAACTATAATTAGACAGATGAATAAGTATAAATCAGATTATAGAGTTATTGATTTATATGAAGACAAATTGCATAGGGATAAAGTGGAACTGATAAAAAGTTATAAAGATTTAGTTACTTGGTCTACCCATATCTATTTTGTATCACCCGTTTGGTGGTTTAGGTTAACTCCAAAGCTAGAAATGTTCTTTGATGAAGTATTTACACCCGGATTTGCATATAAGTTTGTTCCTATTATAGGTAAGTATGCATATCCAAAACCATTCTTTAAGAATAAAAAAGTACGTACTTATATTACCCATGGAGCACCAAAATTACCAGTTATTACTTTATATCTTAATTCAGTTAAATTGAGATTAGTTATGGGTGTTTATACTTTTGTTTTTGGATGGAATCTTAACAGATGGACTAAGACAAAACAGTTTTGGTCAGTACCATTTGTTTCTAAAGAAAAACGAAGAAAATATCTTAGGGTAGTTAAAGAAGATATCAGAAAAGATTTAGGATTATGAAAAAGGTAAATAATAGTTTTTGGAATTACTACCTTAGAAATATGGTAAGGGAACGTAAATTAACTCCTTTAGAAAGACTTTCTAGCAGAATAGGTTATATGGGAGCAGGATTATTAATAGCAGGTCAATGGACATTAAATCCTTGGCTATTTATAATAGGATTCTTATTTGTTATGATACAAACAATAGTACGAAGACAATGGAATCTAGTTGTATTACAATTAAATGGGCTAATAGCCTGGACTATTCACTTAATAAATTCACTATAGATGGAAAAAAATCAAAAATTTTTACAAATTAAAGAATTAAGTAGTATGATAGTAGATTTAAAAAAAAATAAATCTATAGATTCTAAAAAGACTATCCAAAAACTACAACAACAAATAGATGAATTAACTAATGATTAATATATATTCAAATATTATTTATAAGAATAATATTGCCTATAAAATATTAGACGCTGTAAGTATACAAAATTTTTTAAATAGCAATAATACTGTAAATACAAAAGTATTAGGAATGTATGTACATGAAAAAAATGGGGACCATGTTTTACAAGTTGAAAACCAATTTTTAATATGTGAGACAATAGAAGACGCAAAAATTATAGAATGAGTTTAAAACATTTATTTATTACTGAGTTAAAGGTAGAAAAACTAAACATAGCAAAACATCAAAAGCTAATAGATTTAAATCATCAAATCAAAAATAATATTTATGAGTAGTAAATTTTTCGGAAATAAAAATAATAAAATAAATAAGAACTCAAAATCAAAACCATCAAAGCAAAATCAAAGAGGTAGTAAAAGCTCTGGTGTAATGAAAAAAAGTGGAAGGGGGAAATAATATGGAACCAAAAAAAATATTACAAATAGCAAATAAAGTATACCCTAATATTAGATCACATTATGGTTTAGGTAAAAAAGAATTTCCACCAATTGAGGTGTACAAAAATATTTTAGTTAGACTAACAGGAGAACCAGAAGCTGAGGGCGAACCTGCTGATGCTGAATATGATCGTAAATTAAATAAGTTATTTATATATTCAGATTATAATAATAGTGTTGAAGATGTAATACGAAGTATTATTCATGAGTATATTCATTATTTACAATCTGGTTCTTGGATGAAAAGGTATTATAGTATGGGTTACAAATATGGTAATCACCCATATGAAGTAGACGCTAAAAAAGCTGAAGAAAATTGGAAGATGTTCGCGTAAAAATTTGGTTACCCGGGCTAGGGTTCGTATATTTACCACGTTGATGCAGTTAAGCACAACATAAAAATAATAAAGGTTATGCCAAATACAGAAACAATGCAGTTAGATTTATTTCATGGAGTAGTATTAACTACTAAACAACAAGAAGAAATTGATAATTTTATAAATAAGCAAGCTGAAAGAGCTGTTAAATCTCAAGATGATGTTAATAAAACAATGTTATTACTTGATGAAGCAGGTTTTGTTCAAGGTGTTGATTATGATAGTAATTTTGAGATTTATGAAGTTACTAAAGAAAGAGAATTTGGTTATTCTTATAATAATACAAATTATGATCATGAAGTTACTTATATGAATGCTGTAGGTGGTGTTTATCTTAAAGTTAATACTGTTAAAGATGGTACAATTAAAACATATAAGGCTTCAATTAGTAGAGAAGGTAATAAATTAATGTGTACTAGTATTACTTCACAATACAGATACTATAAGCCAAGTTCATTATATGTTAAACTTTATGAACATAATGAGCGTAAAATAAATGAATTAGCTCAAACCAAAGCAGCAACAATTGCTTTAAATATAATAGTTGCTAAATATCAGAAATTATATCCAAAAGCTGAGGTTACAATTAGTTCTGATTATTATAGAAGATCTTATCAAGATTTTCCAACAGTTATAGTTAAGTTTAAATCAGGTAGTTCAGTTACTTTTACTTTAGGTTATGGTAATGAGATGGAAAAAGAAAGATTTCATAAAAAATATGATGCTCAAACTGAAACAGCAAAAGATTTATTAGATAGATTTAACAACCAAAAAGCTAAATAATATGGTAAGGTACAGAAATAGATATGGAGATGAATATACATTCACTAAACAAAAAGATGGTAATGTATTGTGGGAAGGTGATTTTGAACATATAAGAGCCGGAGATGATTTTATAGACCCATCAGGTGGACCATTTATTAGAATAGGGCAAATGTTATCTCATGTCATTCATGGAGAAGATGAAATGAATGTTATAGTAGAAGGATTTACCAACACCAAGAAAGGTATATTAATTAATACAAAACCTCATGATTATGATCCTAATGATATGAGTCATTTAGAGGATAGAGATATTATTGGAGGAATAATTTAAAATAATAGTAATATGGGAAGTGTATTAACATATGATATGGAATGCCCAGAATGTAAACAAGAGACTGGATTTCATGATTTTTATTATAAGAACGATGAAGAGTATTTCTTTTGTGAAAATGGTGATTGTATGTTTAGTTACAAATATGAATGGAAAAGAGATGAAGATAATAAGTTAGTTACTAGAGATGGGACAGATAGTCGTAAATTTGACAATTTAATAATGATAGAAACAGTATACAAAGACGGAGTAGAAGCAGTTACGGAATTAACAAGTAAAATAAAATAAGATATGAATCATTGGTTAAACGAAGGTAAAGAAATATTGAGACAAGGTAGATCCAAAAAACAAGTAGAAAATTCTAATAAGGGTTGTTTTGTAAGTGGAGTAGGGTTGTTTTTAGTAATAATGATATTAATAGTAGTTAATCTATTATGAGTGGAGAAGATATAATAGAAAGAGTTAATGAAATAAAAGAAATAATAATTAGGAATCCCGATGGAGGTGATTTAGCTTTAAAATATTGTGATTACCTAATTGATGATATCTACTTATATAGAAAACAATGCTTATGATTAATAGTGAAAAAGAGTGGAGATGGATGGATGATGAGTTGTTAGAACAAGGTATAGATGATTTAATATCAATTTCAACAGGAAGTGGAGCAATAGAAGATTAATATGAGAAAGAAAAGACAATATTATGGGTGTGAAATGGAATCACCAATTTATAGACAAATAATAGCAGAAAAAAAGGACAATAGTAGATTACATTCCACAATAAGCATGCCAATTAATGAGTATAAAACGAAAAGAGGCAAACGAAGCTTTTCATAACACACATCAACAATTTAATACGTATATACAATTATGAGTAAATCAAAATGGTACATAGTTAGAGTTTCACCTATAGATGAGGTAAGGGAGCCATATAAATTTAAAATCGAGACGAGTAATCTTCAGTTGACAATGGGTAAGTATACCCATAATAAGGAGGGTGAAGTAATCTCTACGTGGGAGATAATTTCAAGGTAGTAATGGCAAGAAAAAAAATGGATATAAACCATTGTACTTGGTGTGGAGCATCTACATTAATGGAGCGTATGCTGTTGCCTCAAACACCTATACTTGAGTTCTTGGAGGTTAAAATAGATCTGATAGGGAGAGAAGAAGTGTGGGGTGATAGAGCTGATTGGAGTAGATTAAATTTAGATTCAGACGTGGAGGCAGAATTATTGGTGTATGATGAGATGTTAGGACAAGTTGATTTAAAGCATGTGTGTGAGAGATGTTTGAGTGAGGATGATCGATTGTGGGATAAGTATTATGGTAAAGAAAGAGATGGATACATTGATTTTGACCTGGAATTTTAAAGCAATTCATCTAATAAGATAAATTTTAAATAAATTAATAATTAATAAATAATAGAATCTATGAGTAAAAACAGTCACAAACAACGGTACGAGCAATTGATGCAATGGATGTCTACATTGAGTAGTAAACGTAATAAACGCGTTAAATCTAGGGATATGAGACAACGTGATAGGGTAAAACCAAGAGGTATTAGTAGTGATGATGTTCGGATTAAAAATGGACCAAATGGGAGACGATAATAAACAATTAAGTAAACAAGTAGTGGGGTTATTTGGTGATACGTTATTTGCTTTGACTGTAGGTGTAGTATGTCTGTTTATATTTGGAGCAGTGGTTGCTGTAATCTGGGATTTAGTAAATAAAATATTATGAGACTCAAACGCGATTATACAAAGTTGATAGTGTGGGTTGTAATATTGATAATTACTTATACTATTTGGTTTAGGATGGTGCCTAATGCATTTAGATACATAATGGCTTAGTGCAAGTGTAACCAACCATATACAAAGTGTGGAATACAAATATAATAATATTTAAATGTCCGTATATTTGGTTATAGTGGGTGACAAATGTTGGTAGTGGTATGTGATTTAGAGTGGAGGTGGTATTAACCCATTCACATAGGCAACCACGCCTTTTCGACTTACCTTAAAGTATATACGTCGAATTGCAGTATCCACAATTGGCACACGTGTAGATCTTTCTTATTCACAATAAAACGCATGTATAAATGAGGATATGACAATATCACGCATTGTTCATAAACGCTCATAACGGCTTATGCTGAAACATTTGGCTACACGGGACATCCTTCGTATATTTACCATGTTGAAGCACGTAAGCATCAGCATTAAAATAAAGGTTATATGTCAACATTACACTCTTACA
>Ga0206125_10000543_pt1 | contig 48727 bp, 64 predicted proteins | sample Helgoland_Spring_4_FD_148598 | JGI IMG/M metagenome (GOLD analysis project Ga0206125, IMG submission 148598) | Pelagic subsurface seawater microbial communities from Kabeltonne, Helgoland, North Sea - Helgoland_Spring_Bloom_20160331_1 | ecosystem: Environmental > Aquatic > Marine > Epipelagic ... | reverse complement strand
TCTTTTTCTAAAATCGATGCTCCTTACTTATCTGAATCTCGCGTCTTTGGAGAGAGTGGACTAGGAAGTGAAGACATATCAGGAGGTAATTTATATAACCTTAATATAACAATGGTCGGTAATGGGCTATTCAAGCCAGGAAGCCTTGTTTTTGTAAACCCTAAAGGGCTCGGTTTTGACGCAGTTCTCGCGGAGCAGTTAATGATTGGCGGCTATTATACCGTTGTTAAATTAGATCATGAAATCACCTCGGGCGGCTATGACACAAACGTTGAGTTGGTTTACTTAAGGTCTGCCGACCCTGATGAAAGAAAGAAATTAGGCGTCACAGGCGGACATACTATTAAAGGAGCAGTTACAGGTCCTGAAGTAAAAGTTAGCGAGAACGCTACAACAGTCATAAACTATTTATCCGGCGAAAGCAGCAAGCCCGGCAACGAGGAATTCAAGAGGAGGTTTATTAAAGACCTCCATGCAGGTAAGTTTGACGCCGAAGTGGATGCATCCGCAAAAGCGTTTGCTCACCTCAAGGATAAGAATCCGGCTGCATATGAAGAATATGTCTTCAAGAACACGATGATTCGTCTCAAAGCAAAGCAGGCACAGGTAAAACCATAATGAATTATAACAACGAAAAACCAATCAGCAATGACAATCGCCCAATGAGGGATCCCTTCGAAGATCCACCCTTGGCTAACAACTTTCAAAATGCCGCCGTTATCTTTGAAGAAAGAAAGTTTTACCGCGACGAGGTATACAAGAGCTTTATCTTCCAAGAAGATAATTTAATAGATTTCTGGAACCGAGTTGATTACTATGGACGAATTGATAAAAAAGGAATGCCTATCATATGCAATGAAAGATACCTTAAGGCAATCACTTCAGTTAAAGGTGACTCAAACCCACTTGCAATGAACTTTGTAGCAGATGCCTTTGACGATTTCTCCACGGCAATGAACAGATTACGCCAAACCTCACCTGGGACAGTAAGCGAAGAATCTCTTTTGTTTCCAGTTGAAGCAGTATCTGGGTGGACCTCTCCAAGAGAAGGCTACGCTAACTGGATGTCAAACTACTTCGATGTATATGCAAACACCTATTTGAAAATTAGGCAAGAAGAGTCCAATAGAATAACGAGCTTCGCAGGCTTTGTTGATAGCTTATTTAACTTCATTCAAGACAACTTAGCTGATATTCCTATTGCCTTTTCATCATATGTGCTATCAAGATGGTCACCGATTACAACCAACGGGCTCGTAATCGACGTTTATGAAGGCAACAGTTCTGATGATAAAAGCAAGTTTGAAAGTTTTTTGACTGACCCTAACTATGAGATTTACCGTCGCTTGGCTAGGGAGCATGGCTTCTTAGTTGACAAAAACATCCCTTGGCGACTCGTGGCTAATTTAAATCACCCATATATGCTTAAAAAGCAAAAGCTAAATGGATTCTTTGGAGATAAAAATAACTTAGATCAAATCTTCAAACTTGGATATACCAACCCTCATCGAGAGGATATAGAGCTATTAAGAATTCACTTTGGCGGATTTTATAGAGCCCTGATTGAGTCCTTCCCAGAGGTAGTATCTTATAAAGAAACAATATGCAATGGCAAACGCACGGTAAAAACAATTAAAACCAAAAGAGAGCCGCTTAAAGACGCTTTTTATGCCAATGGGCAATTAAACAAAAATAGCTCCTACATCAGAGAGTATGGAGACTTATTCTGGCTGCGAGCTTACCTGTATTTTAAGCTATATGAAGTAACTTCTGGAGAAATAACATTAAAAGAGGTTGACTCTAGGATGTCTAGATACTATGATATATACAGGGTCCGTGGATTTACAAAAGTTGTAGATGAGATTAATACTATGACATTTTTTCGTACAACGCTTAAAGGCATTAAACAAAAGACAAACGAGAACCCTTACGGTGAAAGTTGATTTTTCAAACGCTTGATTCAAAAAATGAATGTGTTGGATATTATGCTAATGGTAAACTGTACTATGATGAAGAGCCTTCCAGCTTATCAAAAACCTGGGCTTTTGCTCCTTACCTAGACGACTCCGTAACCTACGCTTCCCTCTATACCAAGGGAAAGAAGCTAGGGGAAAGCTGCCCAGAGCACTTAAAGGAAGATTATGATCGATCTTCTCAAAAGCTCAAAAGCTATTTTAGATCCTTTCAGTTGGCTAAGATTGATTTAAACAGTATATGTTTTTTTGATCTAGTGCCCCAAAGGTTTCTATTAGAGTACTACGATATAAGAAACAAGATTACCAATTATGTATTTGAGAATTATCATAAGCCTGACAACTATGATTTCCTTGTCGAGCTATCAAAGATCTCGCACGATATAAAGTTCAGAAAGCTAAACGTGGATTATTCCAAATTTTCATCCTTCTCTAATAGTGAAAAAACAAAGGCGTTTTACAAGAAACTAAGGAAGACGGTCCCTTACATCGATTATAACATCTTTGGCACAGTGACTGGGCGCTTAACTGTCAGCAGAGGCAGCTTTCCGATTTTAACCTTCCCCAAGTCTTACCGTAAGGTTCTAAAGCCTAATAACGATCGCTTCCTTGAGTTCGACTTCAATGCCGCCGAACTACGGACCTTACTAGCTCTTTCAGGCACTGCTCAACCTAAAGAGGATATTCATGAATGGATTGTGAAGAATGTCTTCAACAATTCGATAACTCGCGAGGAATCGAAGACTAAAACGTTTGCTTGGCTATACAACCCTGAAGCAGAAAATGCAAAACTAGAGCGCCTATTCAATAAGAATAAGCTTGTTGATAAGTACTGGAAAGGTGGACAGATAACAACCCCATTTGGTCGAGTTATGGAATGCGACCGTAAGCATGCGTTGAACTATCTTATCCAATCGACTACGAGTGATATGTTCCTGTATCAGATGATAGAGGTTAGCAAGATCTTAAAGAATAAAAGGTCCTATATCTCCTTTTGTATGCACGACTCTCTTGTAATCGACTTTTGTAAAGAAGATAAGGAAGTGGTCTCCACTATACATTCAATATTTTCAAAAACAAAATTTGGAGATTATAAAACAAATATATCTGTTGGAAGAGATTACGGGAGTATGATAAAAATGAATTTTTAGCACTAGTTAGGAGTATATGACTGGATTATTAAAAGGATTATTCACCTTCTTGGTCCTCGCGATAGCCTCTTGCGGCGACACGGGACTCGATGCGCCAAACACATCTTCCGCACTGGATGTCCCTCAAGCTGTCAATGAAGATCCAAGACCAGTCTTGTCCCAAGCCGAGTATGAGGCAAAATGCCTCCGAACAGAATATTATTTTTGTCCTGGTGTCAACGGACCTCTATATCGTATCAAAGTTATAAAAGATATCTGTAAAGACCCCATCGAAGTAATACACATTAGCGAGTGTGAAGAATTTTTAGAGTGCAATCCAAGCAATTTTCATATGGGTGAAGAGGACTGCACGACGTCCAATGGACTCCCAGGTACTAAAAAGATCTATTGCGATAAGGGGTATATTAAAGAAGGCGCGTGTGAGACTGATTGTATGGAAGAGGTCTGTGACGGTCTGGACAACGATTGCGACGGCGAGACGGATGAAGACCAGCTTAATGCGTGCGGCGAATGTGGTATAGAGCCTTCTGAAATCTGCGACGGCATAGACAACGACTGCAACGGATACATCGATGAAGACTTGATTAGACCGTGCTCTACTATTTGTGAAGGCGGGTATGAAACTTGTATCGACGGAGTATGGACCGCCTGCACGGCTAAAGAGCCTCAATCTGAAATGTGCGACGGGATCGACAACGATTGCGACGGGGCAATTGATGAAGGATTAGACTGTCTATGCACAATACAGGATATCGGAACCCTCTTTCAGTGCCAAGAAGACCCTCTTTTGTGCGGATCTGGATATAAGACTTGCGAGTGCAAAGATAAAGATTGTACGTCACTCGGATTCACTCCATGTTATGCAATGTGCCACTGGCAAGACCCTCCTGATCCTAACTGCGACCCTCTAGGAGGAAAGCCACTTCCATACGAACTTTGTAACAATCACGATGATAACTGCAATCAGCTTATAGATGAGGATTTATTTGAGATATGCTATACAGGACCCGTAGAAACAATGAACGTTGGAATATGCCAGTCTGGCATGATGACCTGCGAGAAAGGAAGTTGGGGCAACTACAGCGACGAAGGTTACTTCATCTCGGGATACTGCAAAGGAGAGGTGCTTCCTCTTGCAGAAGATAAATGTAACGGTGAAGACGAAGACTGTGACGGCGACGTCGATCAGAACAAAGAAATGCAAGATACTGACATTCTCTTTATTGTTGACTGGTCTGGGTCAATGGAGAGCGAGATCGAAGCAGTATTGATTGCCCTTAACGAGTTTGCTAAGAACTACTCTGACGAAGAGGTCATACAATGGGGACTAATGGTCGCCCCAAGAACTCCCGGCAACTTTGGACAATACAACTATCTAGAGCTTGTAAGTGATATGGCTTCTTTTGAAGATTTTATGTATGACTTCTCGTCATTAGACAAAAATACTATGAACGGTCAGTTCGAAATGTTATATGATGCTCTTTATCTGGCTTTGATGGATCTATCGTCTTCCGAGCCTTGGCAGTTAGACGAATTAACCTGGGCTACTATGGTTAGTAACGCTGTAAAAGAGTCAGTTCCCGAGTTACAAAATTTTAAAGTTAGCTGGCGACCAAACGCAAAGAGAGTTATAATCGTGTTTTCTGACGAACATGGACAAAGTTATTGGATACCAAAAGCCCTCGTCGGAGGAAGCTGGAGCACTGATATAGATGGCACAACACAGGACATCTTACTAAAAATGATTTCAACTGCGGCTGATACGTCAATTTATACTTTTAGCACTGAAGGGTGCAAGAACTCTGTAATGGCTTATGGTGCCACTGGCTGGGAGCCACTAGCTCTTGCCTCTGGTGGTAAATGGTTTAAGCTGAAACACAGCCCAGCAGAGATGTATACTAATCTTATGGAAATCATCGAAGAAGAAGTTTGCACCGAGTAGAGGTTTTAATGGATACAATAATTGGACTCGGCGCAGCCGGGTGTAATATAGCGGAAAAGTTTGCCGAATACTCTCAATATAAAGTATTGAAAGTGGATTCTGAAAGGCGACCTTTTGACTGGCTTAACAAGGGCTTTAAGTTAATTCCTGAACAAAAATCCCCTGAAGAATACGAAGAGAACTGTCCTTTTCTAGATGACTTGATTGAAGAGATTGATGGTGAAATCCTTTTTATTCTTGCAGGAGGAGGCAAAATCAGCGGCGCTGCATTGCGGATACTTCAGCAGCTTCAAGATAAGAAGGTTAGTATCTTATATATCCAGCCAGATACTGACCTCCTACCAAGGACAGCAAAGCTACAGGAAAACCTTACTTATGGTGTCCTCCAAGAGTACGCACGATCTTCCGTCTTCGAAAGGATTTATCTTGTCAAGAACTCTGCTGTTGAAGATATACTGGGAGAGATCTCTATAGCTGAATATTATAATAAGATTAACGATTTCATCGTATCAGCTATCCATATGATTAATGTGTTCAAGCATTCAGAACCAATTTCGTCAAACTTTGAAGAGAACAACGTCGCAAGCCGAATTACAACCTTTGGCATGGTTAATCTTGAAGATGGCAAGGAGACTTTATTTTTCCCCTTGCAATTTCCGCGTGAAAAGATATACTATTATGCAATAAATAAGAATAGTCTTAAGAACGATAAGGGATTGCACCGAAAAATAATGCAACAGGTAAAATCTAAAATAGATAATACAGAAATTAGTGTAACTTATGGAATTTATTCCACTGATTATGATGACGATTATGTATATTCTGTTGCAAACGCTAGTTTCGTACAAAATTCTTAACTTTCATATTGACTTTGATTTGTAAGGCGGTATAATATGTTCATCTACGATCGTAAGAGTTACGAGAATTATCGTGATGCGATCTTGTATTTTATTGAGAAGCTTGGAAGATTTGCCGAGCTTACTTTAGCTAAATTCAAAAGGAGAATATAATGGCTATTAATATGGATAAGATGAAGCAGAAGCTAGAAAGCCTGCAAGGAAATGGAAATAAAAAGAGTGCCTTTTGGCGTCCTCAAGACGGTGAACAGGTTATTCGTATCGTCCCCACAGCCGATGGCGACCCGTTTAAGGAATATTGGTTTCATTACAACCTTGGAAACAACCCTGGGTTTTTGAGTCCAAAGAAGAACTTTGGCGAGGATTGTCCGCTAGACAGTTACGTTCGTGATCTTTATCGCCAAGGCGACGAAGAGAGCATTAAGATGGCAAAGAATCTTTCTGCCCGCCAGCGCTTCTTCTCTCCGGTGGTAGTCCGTGGCGAAGAAGATCAGGGTGTCCGCATCTGGGGATTTGGTAAAATGGCTTATCAAGAGCTATTAAATCTTGTTCTCAATCCCGATTATGGCGATATTACGGATACAGAAGAAGGTACAGACCTTGTTATTAAATATGGTAAGCCCCCCGGCGCACAATTCCCGCAAACTTCAATTACTCCTCGTCGAAAGACAACAAAACTCTTTGATGAGGATGAGAAAGTCTCGGCTGCTTTAACGCAAATCCCTGACTTTGATAGCGTTTTCGAGAAGAAGAGTGCAACAGAGGTGCAGTCGATGCTTGATGACTTTATCGCAAGCCAGCTTGGTGATGATGACGAAGTAGAGAGTGCCTCCACTGAAAGTCAGAAATATGGTGGAGATTCCATCGATAGTAAATTTGACGAACTTCTGCAAGAATAATAGTCTGCCCGCAGGGAGGCACGGGGTTACAGGTGTCTCACTTCACAACAAAAAAAAAGGAACAAAATGAATAACGATACAAATACACCAGATACACTTACTAATATGATTACCCTTCTAGAAGAAGTGCGAACGGATTATAATAAGTTCTATGTTGATGGCAATGCATCCGCAGGCACCCGAGTCCGCAAGGCAATGCAGCGGATCAAGACCGATGCTCATACTGTACGCACTCATGTACAGTCAACAAAGAACGGCGGCTAGCTCTTCAGTTAGTCGAACACCGCAGGGAGGCACGGGGTTACAGGTGTCTCATTTACACAAAACAAGGATTTTTAATGAGTTTGATTACTAAAGGACATAACGTGAAGGTCCATTATAAAGGCACGTTGACAGATGGTACAGAGTTCGACAATTCGAAAACACGAGGAAACCCAATTCAAGTCCAAGTGGGGTCGGGTCAATTGATTAGCGGATTTGATAGTGCCTTGCAAGGAATGGGGCTTGGCGAAGTTAAGACATTTACAGTTAAAACTGATGATGCCTATGGTGCAGTCAAGGAAGATGCAATCCAAGAGTACCCCAAGACTGTGTTCCCACAAGGATACGAGTTTAGCGTCGGAGCCACTGTCCAAGGAGCAAGCCCTACAGGTGAACAGGTTCTAGCTCGGATCATTAGTCTTGGTGAGAGCACGGTCGTTCTTGATCACAATCACCCGCTGGCTGGTGAAGACCTTACCTTCGAGGTAGAGATTATTGATATTGAAGGCGAATAGGCTATGAAATCACCATTACGTTATCCAGGCGGTAAAACCCGTGCTGTTAAAACAATAATGGAGTTCATTCCCGAGGGTTGTGGGGAGCTTTGCTCCCCCTTTCTCGGTGGTGGATCGGTTGAATTAGCCTTGGCAGAAAAAGGGATTAAAGTTCATGGCTACGACTTGTTTGAGCCTTTGACTTGGTTTTGGAAAGCTCTCTTAGAATCGCCACAAGAGCTAGCCCGAGTTGTTGGCTCATTTAGAAAAGACCACAGTCTTTTTGAATTAAACGATATCAAGGTTAAAGGTCTTTTAAAAGAAGACTTTACTAAGATACGCGAAGAGTTGAGAGAGGAAAGCAAGTACTCCATAACTAACGCAGCAAAGTTTTATGCGATAAATCGCAGCAGCTTCTCAGGAGCTACCTTCAGCGGCGGATGGTCTCAACGCGCAGCATACGCAAGATTTACTAACTCTTCAGTTGAAAGAGTCAGGAATTTTAAAGAACCCAATCTAAGTGTCAAGTGTGAAGGATTTAAAGAATCCATTTCAAAACACCCTGACACTTTTTTGTATTTAGATCCTCCTTACATGCTTGGAAAGAAATCAGACAAGCTTTACGGGGATAAGGGAAGCACTCACTCTGGTTTCGACCACGATGGACTACATAGCCTATTGACAAAGAGATCAAACTGGGTTCTGTCCTATAACGATTGCGATGACATAAGAGACTTATACTGTGATTATAATATTGTAGAAGCCAAGTGGTCCTACGGTATGAATAAGAGCAAGAAGTCTTCTGAGCTATTAATCATAGCTAAATAAAACAACAAAAAAGGAAAACAAATGGCTAAAAAAGCAACTAAGATAGGGCGTCTGAGCCTGACAGAGATGAAAAATCTAATTAATAAGAAGGTGGGGATGTCCGTCGCCCATGACCTAACCAAGGATAACCCAACCGAAGTGAAGCAATGGATTCCAACGGGCTCCCGCTTTCTTGATTCGATTATCTGTAGAGGAAAGACAGCAGGAATCCCAGTCGGTAAGATTACAGAGATCGCCGGTCTCGAAGGGGCAGGCAAGTCTTGGATGGCAACCCAGGTTGCTGTAAACGCTCAAAAGATGGATATGGATGTTGTCTACTTTGATTCAGAGTCAGCCATCGATCCAGGATATCTAGCTGCACTTGGCGTAGATCTTAACAGGTGTCTGTATGTACAGGCGACTTCAGTCGAAATGGTCCTAGAGACTATTGAAGAGTTGTTGGGCTCCAATGAGGGACAAATGCTGTTCATTTGGGATTCCCTAGCTTTAACGCCTGCCATCTCGGACGTTGAAGGCGACTTCAATCCTCAATCCTCAATGGCAGTAAAAGCCAGGATTTTAGCTAAGGGTATGTCGAAGCTGACCGTGCCTATCGCTAATGCACAGGCTACCTTCTTGGTTCTTAATCAGCTAAAAACTAACATTGCTTCTAACCCTGCGCAGCGAATCGAGGTAATGACTAACCCTTGGGTCACACCCGGCGGTAAAGCTATGCATTATGCTTATTCTCTGCGTGTATGGTTGACTGGTCGCAAGTCCAAATCATCCTTCATCATGGATGGAAATGATAGGATCGGCTATCAGGTTCAGGTAAAGTTGGAAAAATCAAGATTCGGAACAACAGGAAGGAGATGCAACTTTAACATACTATTTACTGGTCAGAACCCCGGCATTCAAGACGAAGAAAGCTGGCTCGATGCTTTGATGTCCTCTCCGAATATTGTACAGTCTGGAGCTTGGTATTCATTAATTCATAAAGATGGAACTCCAGAAAAGTTCCAAAGCAAGACGTGGACTAAGAAATTACAAAATGAGAAATTTAAACAAAGAGTTATTGAATTAATAGAGGATGAGATCGTCAAAAAGTATGACCAAAAAATGAACAAGGTCGATTCTAAAGGAGAATAAAATGAGTGTTTGTGTATTGTATATTATGTTAAGTGGTGGGGTCTTTATGACACCCACTTGCATTCCAGCCGATGGTGTTATCTATCCAGATAAGATTGTCTATGCCGATTCGATTCCTGATATTTATCCGTATGTATCTTATCGGACACCAGTACGCCGACCCTCTATGGTATATCGCGATTGGAGACCGCTTCCATATCGCCGTGATCACAACTGGCGTTCCCCACGCAGAGCCCACCGTCGTAACATTACGATTAACCGCCACTACTACCAGGGAAGAAAGCCCATCAGCAAGCCGGTGAACAAGAGAAGAGTCAAAACCGTGCGCAAAAAGAACAAAAAGAAAAACAAGTTTAATAAGAAGAAATAACTATTTATAACGTTATGCAAACTCTTCGTAATCTTAGAAGAATAATCAAAGAGCAGCTAGAAACTGCCGAGTATAAGGCTCTTGTCGAGATTCATTATGACCGTGAATTCAAAGTCACAGAGATATTGGATCAGGTAAGAGCTTTATGTGGTATCGTCATCGTCAACTCTGAATCTACCGAGAAGATGACAGATAGAAAAGAAAAAGTTCTTACAAAGATTAAATTTTATGCACTTGGAACATCCACGAATGAATTCATTGCCAAGATGGTCGATAAAGCATTGTCGATTGACGGTATATACGCATTCAGGATCAAGAAAGTAAAAACAAATAAAAAATCCTAAGAGGTTATAATGAAGAAGCAACGATGTCTTATCATAGACATGTTTAATATGTTCTACCGAGGATGGATAGTCGATCCCTCCTTATCAGTTAACGGTGATCCCATTGGAGGACTAAAGGGCTCCTTGAAGATCCTTCAAAAGTTACTACGCGAGACACAACCCAACAGGGTTTTCATTTGTTGGGACGGACCCGGCGGTTCGCAACGCAGACGAAGCATCAATAAAGGATATAAGGAAGGTCGAAAGCCTGCAAAGGTTAACTGGGATAGCACCTTTCTTTCACCAGCCGCCAAAGAAGAAAACAGGAAATGGCAGCAAGTTCGTTTAATGGAATACTTTAACAACATGCCCCTGTGCCAGCTTCTTCTTCCTTCCGTAGAAGCAGATGATATCATCTCGTTTGTTAAAGACGCTTCTTGTTTAAAGGGATGGCAGAAAATTATTGTATCTAGCGATAAGGACTTCTTCCAACTGGTCGATTCTGAAACAATCCTGTATCGACCAATCCAGAAGCAGCTTTTAAATGAAAAAGACATTCTTGAAAATCACAAGATACACCCTCAAAATATGGCCCTTGCTCGTGCAATCGTCGGAGATAAAAGCGATAACCTACCTGGAATCGCTGGTATCGGACTAACGACCGTGGCAAATCGTTTCCCTTTCTTGTCAGATGAGGAATCTCACACCATTGACGAGGTTCTTAAACACTGTCAGAATGCCAACTCAACAGCCAAGGCATACACTAACATCATAGAAGGCGAAGATATCGTCCGCCAAAATTATAAAATGATGCAGCTTTATGCTCCAAGCATTAGTGTCCAAGGCAAGACATATCTAAGAGAAACAATTAAGAATTGTGAGATTACGTTCAATAAGACTGAAATTAAGAAGATGATGATTCAAGATGGATTCGGAGAATTCAACTGGATAGACCTATATCAAATTTTTAATAGAATATCGGTTGAAAAGTGAGAACCGATTCAGTATAATAGAGAAATAAACATGGGACAGAAATGCAAAAAGAAAACATCAGCTTCTCAAAATATGGCAAGAATTTTCAAGAAGTACTCGCTTACTTAATTCTTGAAGATCGCCCCTTTTCGGAACAAATAGAAGAAGTGCTTGACGTTAACTTTTTTGAGTTAAATTACTTAAAAGTTTTTGTCTCTAAGATATTCAACTACCGAGCCAAGTACAAGGTTCATCCTACCTCAAAGATCTTTGATTCTATTATAAGAACAGAGCTAGATGATGAATCTGAAGCGACACGTGAGCAGGTCCGTCGATATTTTGCCCGCTCAATCGTAAGAGCCCCCACTGACGGCGAATATATCAAGAGCACTGCCCTCGACTTTTGCAAGAAGCAGAAGCTAAAAGAAGCGATATTAAAATCTGTTAACCTGCTTCAGAACTCTTCGTATGATGAAATCAAGAAATTGATAGACGATGCCTTGAATCTTGGTATCGATAACGATTACGGTCATGACTTTCAAAAAGATTTTGAATTGCGATATGAGCTTCGAGCACGAAACCCCGTGTCCACCGGATGGGATAAACTTGATAACCTAACAAAAAATGGTCTTGGGAAGGGAGAGCTTGGCGTCGTCATTGCCCCCACCGGAGCAGGTAAGTCAATGGTTCTCGCTCATCTGGGAGCAGAAGCGGTCAAAGCAGGACGCAACGTTGTACACTATACACTAGAGTTGTCAGAAGAGGTGACAGGGCTCCGTTACGATAGTTGTATTAGCGGCGTCCGCCTGGGCGATCTACACTCAATGAAAGACATGGTGTACGACTCGATTAAGGAAGTCGAGGGTAAGCTAGTCATTAAAGAATACCCAACCAAATCAGCATCAGTTAATACTTTGCACTCTCATCTAGAAAAGTTACAAAAAAATAAAACAAAAATTGGAATGATTATAGTAGATTACGGTGATTTGCTCAAACCAGTGGGAAGTTATAGGGAGAAAAGGAATGAGTTAGAGTCTATTTATGAAGGACTCCGTGCTTTAGCACAAGAATTTGAATGTCCTATCTGGACAGCCTCCCAAACTAATAGGTCTGGTTTGAACGCAGAAGTAATTACGATGGAATCTATCTCGGAAGCGTTTAGTAAATGCTTTGTTGCAGATATGATATTTTCAGTTTCACGAACAATAGAAGATAAGAACACAAACCAAGGTCGCATTTTTGTAGCTAAAAACAGAAATGGACCAGATGGGCTTGTATTTCCTATCTTTATGGACACATCAAGAGTAAAAATAAAGATACTGGACGCCCCAATTGTTTCAGATGAAAGAAAGCCGGTGAATAAACTTGTTGAGGTTTATCAGAAAAGCAAGAAGGAGTTCAATAGCGCAAAAAATGAAGGAAGTAAAGATGCAAACAGCTAATCAAATATTATCAGATATCACAGTGCATATGAAATATGCACGTTATTTACCCAAGAAAGAAAGACGGGAAACTTGGAAGGAACTTGTTTCGAGAAACAAGAAGATGCATATTAAAAAGTATCCCGAGCTAAAAGAAGAGATTAATCAGGCGTACAATTACGTCTATGATAAAAAAGTCCTCCCTTCTATGCGCTCTATGCAGTTTGGCGGCAAACCCATTGAGGTCGCACCCAACCGTATTTATAATTGCGCTTATCTTCCTATTGATGATTGGCATTCCTTTAGCGAGGTAATGTTTCTTCTCCTTGGAGGTACTGGTGTAGGGTATTCAGTTCAAAAGCACCATGTTGAAGCTCTTCCAGAAGTTCAGAAACCAAGCTCAAAAAGAACTCGCCGGTTTTTAATTGGCGATTCTATTGAAGGCTGGGCTGATTCCGTTAAGACTTTGCTTCGTAGCTATTTTCACGGAGGATCTAGGATAAGGTTTGATTTTTCAGACATCCGTCCCAAGGGTTCGCGACTAGTTACTTCTGGTGGCAAAGCACCGGGACCTCAACCTCTCAAAGAGTGCTTATTAAAAATCGAGGGTATACTTGACGCGAAAGAAAATGGCGACAAACTTGAGCCAATTGAAGTACACGATATTGTTTGTTATATTGCCGATGCTGTACTTGCCGGTGGCATTCGTCGCGCTGCTCTTATCTCTCTTTTTAGCGCCGACGATGAAGAAATGCTCGCCTCAAAAGCTGGTAAATGGTGGGAAACTAGCCCCCAGCGAGGTAGAGCGAACAATTCAATTGTCCTGATGAGACACCGCATAACAAAAGAATACTTTGCGGAGCTATGGGATAGAGTAAAAGCCTCAAATTCAGGTGAACCAGGGTTTTATTTTACTAACGATAAGGACTGGGGGACTAACCCTTGCTGCGAGATCGCTCTGCGACCATATCAGTTCTGTAATTTAACAGAAGTGAATGTTAGCGACGTTGACTCACAGGAAGAATATGAAGGAAGAGTCCAAGCTGCATCGTTTATCGCAACTTTGCAAGCAGGGTACACTGATTTCCATTACCTACGCGATATCTGGCAACGTCACACGGAAAAGGACGGACTCATTGGCGTGTCTATGACGGGCATTGCCTCCGGTAATGTTTTAGGTCTTGATATGACCAAGGGAGCGAGACTGGTTAAAAAAGAAAACCAAAGAGTTTCAAAGCTGATAGGAATCAAACCAGCAAGCCGCACAACCTGCGTAAAACCTGCTGGAACAACTTCCTTGACACTAGGAACTTCATCTGGGATTCATGCTTGGCACAACGATTACTATATCCGCCGTATCCGAGTCGGTAAGAACGAGCCTATCTATACTTATCTCTCTATTAACCATCCCGAGCTTGTTGAAGACGAGTACTTTAGACCGCACGATACGGCTGTAATTTCAGTACCACAGAAAGCTCCTGAAGCTGCGATTACACGACACGAAAGTGCCTTACAACTCTTAAAAAGGGTGAAGAAGGTCAGCCAAGAGTGGATTAAGCCCGGTCACCGCCGAGGACAAAACACTCATAATGTCTCTGCCACTGTATCGATTAAAGATTCAGAGTGGATCGACGTAGGCGAGTGGATGTGGGAAAACAGAGATTACTATAATGGGCTTTCTGTTTTACCTCATAACGGGGGCTCATATGTACAGGCTCCGTTTGAAGACTGCTCCTCAGAGAAGTATGAGAAGCTGGCTGAAGCCCTCAGTAGCGTGAATTTATCTAAAGTAGTTGAGCTTGAAGACAACACAGATCTCAAAGGAGAGCAGGCGTGCGCAGCAGGAGCCTGCGAGGTCACTTAATACTTGACTTTATAATTTTAGTTGCTATAATATGAGATATAACTACCCAAGGAGAATTAAATGAGTGAGCAAGAAAAAACCAAAGACGAATACATTGTTGACTTTATTAAAGCGTTCAAAGCTGTAGAAGACGAGATGGAGCCTTACAAAGAGCACCGCCGAGACTTAAAGAAAAATTATGTTGATAACGGCTGGATCACGAAAGACGAGCTTCGTTATGTCATTAAGGCGTACCGCATGCTATCCTCTGATAACGAAAATTTTGAACACTTCTCCGAGATCTATGATAAGATTTCTTCAAAGCTAGGAATTTAGTATGAATCCAGTTCCCTTTAACCGTCACCTCCTTGTCTCTAAACAGTTAGAGCAAGGAGAAGAAAATAAGAGTTTGGTCCTTGTACCGGAAGAGTATAAGCAGCGTGAGGCATTTGCCATGGTAAGTGTCGTCACGCCAGCCCAAGACTGTAACTCTCAATGGTCACCGGGGGATACGGTTATCGTACCAACTCATACAATTGAGACTCTATCTGTAGGTGGTGAGCAATATCATCTAGTATTAGAAAACCACGTACTAATGGGGCTTCTCGATAATATTAAAGGTGAATAATGAGAAATCTATCCCGCGCAGCGCTGGTCTACTGGACCTTGTTTAAAAAAGTTAATAAGCCCCGTCTTACAAACGACGGGGCTTTAGTCGTTGAGACTACTCCTCATACAGGACGATCGCCAGATGCGAAGTATATTGTAAGAGACGAGATTACTGATAAACTCGTTGACTGGGAGAATAATCAGCCTATTAGCGAAGAAGAGTTTGAAGAGTATTCAAGCAGCTTCCTCTCAGAGGCAGAGACCCATCGCTTTTATGAGCAAGATTTGTATGCCTGTGCCGATGACAAGCATCAGCTTCCTATTCGAGTTAACACCATAAAGCCCTGGCACTCTTTGTTTGCAAAGAACATGTTCTTTAAACCATCCCCAGAGGAGATTAAAGATTTCAAGCCAGAGTTTCAAGTTTACTCAATGCCATCGTACACTGAAGAACCAAGGGTGATCATTTCCTTCAAGAAGAAGATAATCTTAATCAGTGGCACAGATTACGCAGGTGAGATTAAGAAAAGTGTGTTCACAGTGCTGAACTTTTTATTGCCTCAAAAGGGCGTACTGCCAATGCACTGTTCTGTAAGCCTCCGCGAAAAAGATCACAAGTCTACCGTCTTTTTTGGATTATCCGGCACAGGAAAGACGACGCTATCCTCGGATACCTACAGCTATCTTGTCGGAGACGACGAGCATGGCTGGTCATCAACCGGACTGTTCAACTTTGAAGCGGGATGCTATGCCAAGACTATACGCCTCTCCCCAGATAAAGAGCCTTTGATTTTTGACGCCTGTCATAAGTTTGGAACGATTTTAGAAAACGTAGTCGTTAAAGATGACGACGCTGACTTTGATGATGCGACCCTCACAGAAAATACCAGAGCTTCTTACCCTTTAAGTTTCATCGATAACATATGGCTTGAGCCCCGGTGTGAACATCCAACTAATATTATCATGCTGACGTGTGACGCTTATGGGGTCCTCCCACCAGTGGCACGCTTAGATCCTGACAAGGCAGTCGAACAGTTTTTGCTTGGCTATACAGCAAAAGTGGCAGGAACAGAAAAAGGAGTCACGGAGCCAGAGCCCACGTTCTCGCACTGCTTTGGCTCCCCTTTTATGCCTCTGCGCCCTGGAGTATATGCAGAGTTATTGCGCTCCAAGATAAAGAAGCATAATGTTAAGTGCTGGCTTGTGAACACTGGTTGGCAAGGCGGACCATATGGCGAAGGCTCCCGTATCGATATCGCAGTCACACGTAAGATCATCGACGCAATCCAGGATGGGGACTTTGATGAGGATAAATGTAAGTATGTTTGGCATTCTTACACCGATCTTGAAGTTCCTGACAGCGACAAGGTTCCTTTGGATATGAGATTTCCAGAGCGCGGCTGGGCTTCTAAAGAGAAATATGTTGAGACCGCACGAAGCTTAATGAGCAAGTTTATTAATCGTTTAAAAACAATGACTTTGTAAATAAATTTGGATTTTTGGATTTTGAGCCCTAGTTATCGTGGAATTATGATGAGGGTTTATCAAACATAGGATCAGTCTGGTCTAAAAACAGCCACCCTTTATAATCGGAGATATGAATAATGATTAATTTTACACTCGCACTAGCGACCTTACTAACAACAGCAACTACAGACCCTTCCTACCAAGACTTGGTATTCGAAGCACAATACTCCTGCCACAATGCGAACCCAGACACCGTTAAAGAAGAACTTTTATGGGACTTGGTAAAGGTAGAGAAGAAGTACAACGTGCCATCATCTTTAAAAGGAATGGTCTTAGCCGCCTCTTGCTCGGAGTCTGGATACAATCCAGCAGCAAAGGGAGACTACAGGGTTATCAAGAACAAGAGGTTGCCAATGGCAATCGGTATCCTTCAGCAATGGCCTTGGTATGAAAAGGCTTATGGGATCAATAGAACGAAGCACGTTGAGGCAGCAGATGCCTGGATGAAGCACATACAGAAGAAACTTCATGTTGCCGAGAGGAAGTGCGGATTCAAAAATCTAAAAAAGAAATGGATTGCAGCTTGGGTCACAGCTATTAGGTATCCGAAACCAGAGGGCAGGTGCTATGAAAAGCCCCGTCACCTTCGGATCCTTAAAAAGTGGCACCGTAATATCAAGAACTCCAAAAACAAAGAGGATGGATGCTAAGGGGTCATTTGTATCATTGGAAAGAATTAGTAATAGGAGAAAATCTAAATGCTATCATCTATGCAAATCAACACAGCACTAAAATACTCGCTCTTCACGAGCCTACTATATTACCTTTCGACAAGTTTTGTACTTCATATGATTTGGGGCTAAAAAGCATCAATGAAGGAGATTCCAAGTATGAACTTGTTAGAGAACTTACGTTCAAGGCGGCTATTGACGGTCAGCATCCTTTTGCCGATAATTTGGTTTCTATCAAAATCACTCCTGAAGAAAACCAAGTCAAAGTCGTAACCAAGAACGGTTCAGTTGTTCATATTGAATATGAAAAATTACGTATTTTCAACCCTGAAGGCATCCAGGGAATCCCTTTTGAGATAAACGAGAGGACTGATAATTATAAAGTTATCGACTGGTTTGATGTCAGATCTGGCGCAGGTCACAAGTTTGACTTCCTTGAAGACCCTGAAAATTCATTTGTAAATAAGATATATTTCTATCTTTCCGAACGAATCGATGGGAACGTAAGATATAAAGATCTAGCATCAGAATCTATATTAACAAAGCAAGAATTACATAGTCCTGATTATTCTGACACTGTTGCTCGACTTAAGACTATCTCGATGATGAAAGAAGCAGGTATTAACGGACAATCAAATGGAGTCCGTCAGTTCTTACCAATACGCCTTGAGCTTTATCATCGAGAAGTTATACCAAACAAAGCATTTGACTTTGTTGAAGAAGGCAATATAATAGTTGATAATAGAACCGAAGAGAATGTTTTAAATGAGTGGATTTCATCTTGCAGGAATAGTGCCAGTAGCAGGGCAACCGCTTGACTTCAATATGCCTTGGCATGATTCGCTAATGCCAATCTCCCAAAACTACTTGGCTGTTGAAAGGGCGGTTATTGAATGTGCTTATGCTGGTTGCGAGACAATATGGCTCATCTGCCATACGGACATGCAGCCTTTGATAAGGCATCGTCTTGGAGATTATGTCCAAGACCCTGTTTGGATTAATCGCAGATATGAACTTCAAAGAGACAAATTCCACAAGCCAGTGCCTATCCACTATGTACCTATCCATCCAAGAGATAGAGAGAAGCGTGACTGCTTATCTTGGAGTGTGCTGTACGGCGCATGGATGTCTCAAAAGGTATGCGGAAGGTTAAGCATTCATTTGAAACCTGATATGTATTACACAGCATTCCCTTATGGAGTCTACCACGTTTCGAAAGTTCGGGAGCATCGAAAAGCCATATCTTCCAAGAGACCTTTTTATCTTTCACACAATGGAAAGACAATAATTGATGGTGAGTATCTAGCCTTCACAGCAACCCCCGATACGTTTAGGAGGTTGAGTTCCGAAGTGGCTGTAAAATCAACTGGTGTTTATGAGGACGAAGCGAGAACAAAGAAACTACCTATTGAAGAAAGATATTCTTATAGGCACTTTAAACTTGAGCAAGTTTTTGATACACTGTCTTTAGACGGAGCAAAGGTTCACGAATTGGAAAGATACTGGAGAATTGATTCTTGGGAAGAATACAAGAAGTATATGGCTGTCGAGAAGGCACATATCAGAAGGCCAGGTAAATCCCTCTTGTCTTACAAAGAATGGAATGGAATTGGAGTAGACGAAATTGAATGACATAAACAACCTAATTGGTAACACACCATTTATAAAGCTAGGTGAAAAGCTTTATGCAAAGCTAGAAACTTATAACCCTTCGGGCTCTATCAAAGACAGGATGGCTTCTTATATCCTTTCGAAAGCCTTAGAGCGTGGAGATCTACAAGGAAAAGACACCATTGTGGTGGCTTCCTCGGGAAATACTGGCATCGCTTTTTCAATGCTCTCGGCTGCCCACAGCCTTGATTGTGTTGTGATTATGCCTTGCAATATGAGCGAAGAACGAAAGCAAATGATGAGGGCTTACGGCGCGACCATTGTTGAGGTTGGACCAAGTGCGTTCAAAGATGCAATATCTCTCCGTGATAAGATGCTGGAAGAGAATTCTAATTACTGGTCACCCAAACAATTCAGCAACCCTGACAACATTGAGTGCCACCGTCGCACCACTGCTGTAGAGATAGCGCAATCTGTCCTAGAAATACCCGCACGTTTGTCAGCCCTTGTAAGCGGAGCCGGCACAGGGGGAACGATTATGGGATGTCAATCCTACTTCCCTCGGTTATGGAAGGAAACCAAAATGCTCCTAACAACCCCAGCCGAAGATGCTGCTACTCATGGGATACAAGGGATCAATGACGGCGCTGACTTTTTAGTGGACAAGAACCTGATCGATGAGGAGCTACTGGTGAGTACTGAAGACGCCAAGCAAAGAGCCAGCCAGCTAGCAAAAGAAAATGGCTTGCTCGTCGGCATCAGTTCTGGAGCTAACGTCCTCGCCGCCGAGCGATGGATAGAAAAAAACAATCCCACCGGAGTGGTGGTAACCTTTCTTTGCGATAGAGGAGAAAGGTATTTAAGTTGAACGTAACTATTTAATAAAGACGGAGTTAGTATAATGAAATATGATGATTTAAAAAGCGTTATTAGAGAAGTTCTTGATGCCGATGACGGCTTTTGGGCTCGCACGCTGAAGACCAAACCGCAAACCCGAATGGTCCCCTCGGATCCTCGACCCGCACCCAAGGAAACTCCACGAGTAGCGGATAATCTAGATGGCGCTGAAGTGTTTGCTACAGAGGAAGAAGCTCGTAAGCATATGAAAGCCACCTTTGATTCAACGGATGCGGTAAGGCGCATCGTCCGTAAAACCAAAGAAGGTCAATACTTCGTTCAGGTCGTCAACGATCCAAAAAAAGGAACTTGATTAAATAAGGCTTGACTTGTCACGATTCCAACACTATAATACTTGTAATCAATAGTGAGGAATTATGCAACGCACCAAATCATCTATCCCTTTTGTCGGACTACACGCCCATTCAGTAGCAGGCTCGCCCTTCGATGCCCTTGGGTATCCCCAAGCTCATATGGACTATGCCTATAGTAATGGAGCCGATGCCCTAGCCCTAACTGACCACGGCAATATGAATGGACTGGCTTATCAGATTCTTCATGCTAAAAAGATGAAGTCAGAAGGCAAAGAGTTTAAGCCAATCTATGGTTGTGAGGCATACTTTACTCCATCCGTAAAAGAGTGGAAAGAGGAATACAATAAAGCCCAGCAGGATAAGAAGACTGCATCTAAAGCGAAGAAAGAATCAGAGAAGATTACAGCCGAAGACGAGTCTGCCTCTAAGCGCAAGTCTAATAAACTCCGCAGCCGAAGCCATCTTATACTGCTCGCACAAAACCAAGAAGGGTTAAACAACATCTTTAATCTTATTTCGGAATCCTTCCAGGGCGATAACTTCTATCGATATCCCCGCTTGGATTTCGAACTTCTTAAGAAGTACAACAAAGGAATTATTGCTTCCTCTGCTTGTCTCGGAGGCGTTTACGCCACCTTGTATTGGAACAATAAGGACAAGGGAGAAGAAGCTGTTTTAGAGGCTATGCGAGACACAACCAAAAAAATGTTAGATATTTTTGGTGACCGTTGGTATGGCGAATTACAGTGGATTAAGTCAAAGGACCAGCATAACCTTAATCACTACATCCTTCAAATGAAAGAGGAATTTGGAATTAAGGTAATCTCTACAGCAGATAGCCACTACCCGAGCCCTGACGCTTGGAAGGATCGAGAGCTATACAAACGATTAGGAATTCTACCAGCCATAACTAAATACAAGGACAAGCCCGAAGAGTTACCGGACTGGCTCTCGCCTGATTTGCCGGAAGAGTTGGAGGAAATCGGCTATGAGTTATATCCTAAAAATGGCGATCAAATGTGGGAATCCTATAAGGAATACAGCAAGTATTCTGACAGACCTTATAATGATTCTGACGTTCTTGACTCTATTACTCTTACCCATGATATTGCTTTCAATCGTATTGAAGGGTTTATCCCTGATAATAAAGTTCGTTTGCCCTCGTTTGTGGTCCCAGAAGGACAGACAGCTACCAATGCACTGATTGCTCAATGTATTGATGGCTTAAAATCCCTTAAGCTCAATAAGAAAAATGAGTATGTAGAGCGCTTGCGACACGAATTGCGTGTCATCGATGAAAGAGGCTTCAGCAAATACTTCCTGACGATGAAGGCAATCGCGGATAAAGCCAACGAGCATATGCTTTCAGGTCCAGGCAGGGGCTCTGCCGCTGGGTCCCTAGTGGCATATGTTTTAGGAATCACGCAGGTTGACCCTATCAAGTATGGGCTGCTGTTCAGCCGCTTCCTGCGATCTGACGCCCAAGACTATCCAGATATCGATTATGATGTTTCTGATGCTTTCGGTCTTAAGGAGATCCTGGCAGAGGAGTGGGGTCATAAAACTGTTATCCCTATTTCAAACTTTAATACTCTACAGCTTCGATCTCTGATCAAGGACATCAGTAAGTTTTATGACGTCCCGTTCAAAGATGTCAACTCTGTTACGTCAGTAATGGAAAAGGAAGCTATGCCCAAAGCCAAGGCAAAGCATGGCATCAAAGCAGGAGTATACGCTCCGACCTTCGAAGAGGTTATGGAGTTCTCTGAATCCCTCCAACGGTTCTTAAGAAACTACCCCCAGATTAAAACACACGTCGAGGCTTTGTTTGGTCAACGTCGTTCAACCAGTAGGCACGCAGGCGGCGTCGTAATCGGAGAAGACCTGGATAAGCATATGCCTTTGATTAGTTCAGGCGGTATCTTGCAAACTCCTTGGTCAGAAGGACAGAACGTCCGTCATCTTGAGCCTCTTGGCTTTATTAAGTTTGACCTTCTTGGGCTTTCAACTCTCGAAATGGTTGAGTCCTGTATTAGGCACCTTCTCCAGAGAACCAAAGGCGTTGAAAATCCAACCTATGATGACGTTAGGTCCTGGTACAATAAGAACCTGCATCCTGATGTCATTGACCTGGAAGATAAAGCAGTCTATAAGCATGTCTTCCACAAGGGCAACTTTGTTGGCATCTTTCAGTTCACAAACGAAGGCGCACAGAAATTCTGTAAAAGCGCAAAGCCAAATAACATTATTGATATCTCTGCTATCACTTCGATTTACCGTCCCGGTCCTCTGTCCGCCAAGGTAGACCAAGAGTACGCGAAAGCCAAAAAGAACCCTGATGGGATTCACTATGTCAACAACGTTGTTAAAGAAGTAACATCGGAGACAGCAGGGTTCCTCATCTTCCAGGAGCAGATTGCTCTTCTTGCTCATAAGCTGGGCAAGGACATCAGCTTGGATGAAGGGAACCTCCTCCGAAAGCTCTTGACAAAGAAAGGAACAGGCAAGGGCGCACAAGAGAAAGAAAAGATCAGAGTTAAGTTTGTGGATGGTTGCCTTGAAAAGGGTATCGACCGAGCCACTTCCGGTGCAATGTGGAAGAAGTTTGAGTACTTCTCTGGCTACGGCTTCAATAAAAGCCACGCGGTATCTTACTCCGTTCTCTCTTACCAGTGTGCTTGGCTATACTACTACTATCCAGAGTGCTGGGCTGCTGCGTTCCTCGACAAGGAGCCTGAAGCTCGCAAGGAGTTTGCAGTAAACCTGGTTCAAAAATATGGATTCAACGTTCAAAAGGTTGATGTTAATAAGTCAACACAGCAATGGGAGATAGCCGAGGGCAATGTTCTGATACAACCCTTAAGCTCAATTAAGGGACTGGGTGACAAAGCCATCGAGCAGATATTAAACAACAGACCTTTCAACACTCCCGAGGAGCTTTTGTTCAGTGAGAACGTTGTTTACTCCAAACTAAATAAGAAAGCTCTTGAAGCTATGTGTGAGAGTGGCGCTTTAGATACTCTGGTGGATGAAAGGTTTACAGGGTTAAAACACTTTTGGCTTTCCTGTGTCAAGAATCGACCAAAGACCAAGAAGAAACTTGTCACTCACATTGAAGAGTATAAGACTAAAGACGACTTTACTCCAGAACAGCGAATTGAACACATCTCTTCGAGAACGGGCATCTACCCCTTCGACCTTGTGATGACTCATGAGATTAGAGAGATGATTGACCGCTACAAAGTACCGCCTCTTGGCAACTGGGACCAAGCCCTCAAAGCAGCCTGGTTTATACCGAGGGAAATTGTAAAGCGGAAGACCAAGACAGGTCGAGAATACTGGATTGTAAAAGTAATTGATGAAACATCTACGATCTCTACAATCCGCTGCTGGGGCATTGTACCAGGCTCGGATGTACTTCACCTGAACAGGGTATACGCATCTTCTTTGGAATACCATCCTATCTGGGGATATTCCACGAAGTCTATTAGGCAGAACTTTAAACTATTAGGTTGACTTATACGATAAACGGAGGTATATTATGTCAAGTATGGATAAGAAATTTAGACGCAAAAAGTATAAAGAAAGTAAGAAAGATATCCAAGAGAAAATGACTTTCTTTGGGAAGCTCGGTGACCACTGTGAAACTTGTCAGTCACCGTTTGATAAGAAGAATCCGACACAGGTTAAGAGTTGGAATGTTGTTGTCAAAGAAGAAGAGGGCACCGTCCGCCTTTACTGTCCTACCTGCTGGGGCAAAGCCCTAAGTGTTATTGAGGACTTCAAGAAAAGGATAGAAGCAAAAAATGATAATTGAGTACACGAGAGTCAGAGACAACGTAATCCCTCCGACAAGAGGGAACCCAAGCGATGCAGGGTTGGACGTTTACTTTAACCCTATTGATGGGCAAGGAGTAACGCTCGCTCCTGGTACGAGCGCCCGATTACAAACGGGGCTCCGCTTTGGCGTGCCTCACGGTTACATGCTCCAGGTGATGAATCGGTCATCCGTCGCAGCGAAGAGGAACCTCGTCGTCGGCGCTCATGTAATTGACTCTGGCTATGACGGTGAGGTGTTTATCGACTTACATAACATAGGCACCACACACCAGATAATAGGACCACAAGTTAAGATCGCACAAGTGGTCCTACTGCCGATAATCCCTTTCCGTGCGATGGAAACTGAATCAGGAAATCTTTACAACTGGTATCCAATCACTATCTCTGATAGGGGCGATGGAGCTTTAGGGAGCACTGACAAGTGAAAAACCAATTCAAACACAACGAAGACGGGACAACACACATCTTTGTGGAGAGTAAGAATAAACACTTCCCAGGTAAACACGCAATCATCATTGACACAGAAGACTGGGATAAGGTCAAGGAGTATAAGTGGGGCATTCAAGCCAACTCACATTGTAGCTACCCTTATGCCGGAACCAGCATCCCCCATCCAGACGGAGGGTGGTATCATTACACTTGGCAAGGCAAAGAGCTACGACGAAGACGAAGGACGTGCCTTCAACTCCATCATCTTATAATGGGAAAGCCCCGGAAGGGATTGGTTGTTGACCACATAAACCACGATGGTATTCGCACTGGATTAGACAACAGAAAAGATAATTTAAGAGAAGTAACCCCATCCCAGAATGGTCAAAACAGGCGGTCCAACAAAAACTCCTCCTCACAATATAAAGGGGTTAGCTGGGATAAGAGAGAAAAAAAATGGCAAGCACAAATTTTCCACAAAGGAAAAAAAACCCACATCGGCGTCTTCATCTGTGAGCATCAAGCTGCCCTAGCTTACAATGAAAAAGCTACAGAACTATGGGGAGAGAATGCCCTATTAAACGAAGTGAAAACTCAAGAGGAGACAGGAGGATGAGAGTGCTTTTTAGAACAACACAAGATGACGCTAGAGAGAACGCACAGATTAAGCTGTTTGGACTGACACCGCTTCAGGGGCGATCAAATAAATATATCCCAGATGCTACGGTAATAATTGAAGGAATCGAACATCAAATCGAGCTAAAGACTTCGGATATGTTTAAAAAGCAAGTATCAACAGCAAGGAATGTAACGCTCCCAAAGCTTGATGAATATAGAAAAGTTCATTGGATATTCTCTCAGTACCGAAAGACAGAAGAAGGCTTTGAGTTTACGGGAGAGCACTACTACGCTCACGGCACACAGCTTGAGCCGTGGTTAGAGAGGCAGAAAGAAAAGCTCTTGTGGGGAACAAAGACCTACGCAGGCTTAGAGCATTGGGAGCAAGTTAAAGAGGTTTGTCGGGACAAAATAGACGAAACTATATTGGAAAAGCTGAACAATGTTCTACACAAGCGAGCCGGATTAAATGATCCAAAAATTGGCTGGAAAACAGTAGAGAAAATATGTGTTAAGTTAGACACAACTGCCCCGCATAAACATTTGATTAGCCTTATAAAAGATAGAAACAAGAGGATACAAGGAGAATAAAATGGAAAAAGCTAAGAAGAAAAAGAAAGGATGCGGACGCTGCCCCAACGTACCAGAAGGTCAAGGCTGCGCTCCTGCCTCTGAAAAGGTAGACCATCCCCCTCACTACAATGCTTCAAAGCTTGAAGTGATAGACGCAATTGAAGCGTGGGATCTGAATTTCAATTGTGGGAATGTCATAAAGTATGTCGTCCGCCACAAGCATAAAGGAAGTCCCGTTGAGGATATCGAGAAGGCAGTTTGGTATCTTAGTCGATACCTGGTGCAACTAAAGGAGGAAGCACGCCATGCAAGTACAAAGCCCTAAAGATTGGTCTTATGATGAGAAGCTAAAAGAAACACTATCATATGATGATGTGTTACTACTACCACAATACAGCGAAGTAATGAGCCGCAAGCATATTGACTTGACATCAGAGCTAGACGATGTACTAAAGTTAGCACTGCCTGTCATCTCCAGCCCTATGGATACGATTAGTGAATCCGAGATGGCTTTGGCAATGGACAAAGCTGGTGGACTTTCTGTATTACATCGCTATAATACAATTGATGAACAGTTGAGAATGGTGCGAAAAGTATTCAAAGCAAATCCCGATGCCAAACTCGCTGCTGCTATTGGAGTCACTGGTGATTACTATGAAAGGGCGATGGCTATGTGTGAAGCAGGAGTGCAAGTTTTATGCTTGGACGTTGCCCACGGACATCATGCCTTGGTTAAGAAATCCTTGACAGAATTAAAGAATACTTTTGCTAGCTCTGTCCATATTATGGCTGGTAACGTGGCGACACTTGAAGCCTTCGATGCCCTATCTGAATGGGGAGCCGACAGCATCCGAGTTGGAATTGGCGGAGGTTCAATCTGTAGCACGAGACTAGTTACTGGTCACGGGGTGCCTACTTTACAGAGCGTCCTCGATTGTGCAAGAACAAAATATGATACAAAAATTATTGCTGATGGCGGTATTAAGACAACAGGTGATATGGTAAAAGCGTTCGCAGCCGGTGCTGACTTTGTAATGGCAGGCTCTCTTTTAGCAGGCACTAGGGAAACACCAGGAGATGTCCTTAAAACAAACGACGGAATTAAATACAAAGTCTACAGAGGCATGGCTTCGCGAAACGCGCAAAAAGATTATCGTGGAAGATCCTCAACTCCAGAAGGAATTTCTACTACAGTCCCTTACAAGGGCGGTGTCGAGCAAATCCTTCAAGATTTTCACGGTGGGATTGCTAGTGGGCTATCTTATACAGGCGTTACTACCTTAAAAGAGTTCCAACAAAAGAGTAAATTTATTAAGCAAAGTACTGCTGGACGTACAGAAAGCAGCACTCACATTCTAGGAAGGAACAAGTGAGGCTACTACCTATAACATCCTTGGCTCTGCTTCTGACTTGCACAGAGCCTATCATATACGAATGTGACGGCTGGGAAAAACGCGAGTGCCTGTGCCCTAGTGGAGAAAGGGGCATTCAAAGATGCTCCCGTGGACAACCCTTTGGCGATCCAGTCAATGCACGCACTTGGCAGTTTTGCAGTTGCTGCTTCGACACCAAAGAAGATCAGCATGGCATCTACCGCTATAGCGTTGATCCCGAATCTGGATGCTGGGAGACTGATTACGATCCTGCTGAAGCAGATACAAAAGGAGAAGAATGAAAGACCCAACAATCCCAAGCCCAGCCGACCGTAAGAAGTTTATGTTCTACGATACGGGCAAGCGACAAACCGACTTGAAAGTTCGCTTAAGGACTGATAATTTAAACCAATCAATGTTCTTTCGGATGATGATGTCGGGCTACCTTGAAAGAGATGAGAACTTGATTATGTTTATAGAGAAATTTAAACGAGATAATCAATTAGAAGGTAGGTCACATTCAAAGAAGATACTTAAGGGAGTCGAAAAGGCTCAAGAGACAAAGAACAAGTTCGGATTAGACGATACTGATATTGAGAATTTTTTTGACATAATGGAAGAGGAGCATCCAAATTTATGAAATGTATTAAAGAGTGTAGGCAGAAGTGTAAAGCCTGCAAGGTTCAAGAATGTAGAATGTGGATAGATTATCCAGCAGATTTAAATTGTACCTATGAGACAATCAATAAGAATAACAACCTTTCACTGCGCGAAGTAGCCAAACGTCTGGACATTAGTTTCGTCCGCGTAAAGCAATTAGAGGACAAAGCGCTTGGCAAATTAATGAAAGCACTCAAAAAGGAAACCTCTTTGAATGAAGAGTATCTGCGAGAGCTTCTTATTTGTGAATAAAAAACAGCTTGTTAACGAATTAGTGAACTATATATTGTGAAAGATAAAAAATCTTTTACTACTACTTTTAACAAATATCGCAAGGAGATTACCCAATGAAAAAGCAAATGCTTAATGAAGGCGAAATTCGCAAGATGATGAAATTTGCAAACATCAAGAACCTTACTGAAAACTTTTTAGAGACAAAGCTCGACGAAGAGGCAGTAACAGAAGAAGATACTCTCGAAGAGGGAGAAGATGAGAAAGAAGAAACCTTGGAAGAGGAAGCTGTAACCGAAGAAGAGACTCTTGAAGAAGAGGCTCATGAAGAAGAGTTAGAGTTGGACGCCGACCCTATGGGTGAAGAGCCTCCAATGGATGACGAGCTTCCAATGGGCGATGAGCCCGCTGCTGCTGCCCCTGCTGGAAACGAAGAGATTGCCAAGCAACTCGCAGCCGGTGTCGCAGCCCTTCTTAGTCAAGTTCTTGATGTTGACGTCGAGTCTACTGACGATGGTATGGCTGATGAGCCTGCTCTCGACGAACCCGAACTCCCCGAACCCGCTCTTGAGGCTCCTCCTGAAGAAGAGCCCGTAATGGAAATGGGTCACGAGAAAGACGAATTGTCAGAAATGGGCGATCATGAGGACGACACCAATGAAGGTGATATGTACCAAGAAGATCTCGTTAATGAGATTACTCGCCGCGTAGCCAAGCGTCTTCTTGACATTAATAAGAAGTAGAGTAAGAGAAGAGTTAAAAAAAGCCCGTTACTTCTTGTAACGGGCTTTTTTATTGCTATAATATAGTTACTAATACAAGGAGATACCGTGGATACTGAACTTATTATGGCTGCACTCTGGTTTATTCTAGGTGCTATGTCTTACAAGCTAGTTGCATACCTTATGAATTATGGTCGGGCTGCTCTAATGATACAGCATACTGTTTTTGGTTTGCTGCTAATGCTTAAATATTACGATAAAGTGTTCCAAGCTGAAAAAGATAAGATAGTCCAGAAAGTAAAAGAGGACGCCCCAGAAGCCACGGCGACTCACAAATTACTAGATTTAACACTAGAAGCATGGAGATTTCAAAGCATTCGGTCAATTAAAAACTATTTACCAAAGAAGCTTCAACCTCTTGTCGGCTTTAAGAGTTGGGACGAGGCAATGAGGTATCTAAACAAAACCGAAAAAGGATTAAAAAAATGAACCATCTCGCACTCGGACCCAAAAAGAAGAGAAAGTTAAAAGAGGAAGATCCCAAGGATCAGGAATCGCCACCTGAAGAAAAGCAAGAGAGCCTTCTCGATCCACTAAAGTTGCTACCAGCTTTATTTGGCGGCGAGCCCACGAAGAAGGAAGAGCTAAGGCTTACAGGTATCTACGGAACTATTAATGAAGAAAGATGTTTGGAAGCGATTTACTCACTCCACATTCTTTTTCTCTCTGGCAAACACCTCATCAGTACAGATCCAAAAGATCCAGATTCTCCAATGATTGACGCCTATGATCCTATCGACTTCATGGTTTCTTCTTATGGCGGCTCCGCAGCAGAAATGTTCGGGGTTTATGATACTATACGGGAAATGAAAAAGAAGTGCGAAATTAGAACGATTGGACTCGGCAAGGTTATGTCTGCTGGTGTCTTACTTCTGGCTTGTGGAACAAAGGGAACACGCAAAATTGGCGCTAACTGTCGAGTGATGATCCACGGTGTTATCTCCGGGCAGCACGGAAACCTACACGATGTAGAGAACGAGTTCGAAGAAGCTAAACAAACGCAAGCTGCTTACATAAAGGCGCTAGCTGAAAACTCTAATATGAAGCCATCTTACATAAAGAAGCTAATTCAGCGTAAAACTAACGTTTACTTAAATGCTCAAGAAGCAGTTGAGTTAGGGATTGCAGATATCATTATCTAAAAACTATGTGTATGAATTGGTTAAAAATAAAATACAGCAAGAAAATAAGGTACAATAAAAGATCAGCCAAGAAGCTGGGCTGGGCACCGTTTTGGTTTCGATCCCACGATTTTGATGGCTTTTTGATTGAAAACATAGAGGCTTTCCAGAGAGATCATGGTCTCGTATCCGATGGTCTTTGTGGACCAGCGACATACCGGCTAGCTTATACCGAACTGGAGTCTCGGGTTGGTAACCCCCCATTAGATGAAGAGCCTTCTAACTTCATCCTATGCGATTCCCGCAAGGTAAGCATTGATTGGGATAAAGTGAGGATTGATCCTATCAAGGATGGTTGTTATAAGAGTATAACTTCTACTAGGAAGCCAACGATGGTAGTCACCCATTGGGATGCCACCCTGTCAGCAAATTCTTGTAAGAATGTATTAGAGAAAAAAGGCATCTCGACCCATTTTGTGATCGACAACGACGGTACGATTGTACAGCTTCTTGACACTAACCATATTGGTTGGCATGCAGGCATCCGCGCTGTCAACAACGCATCGATTGGAATTGACTTTAGCAACGCTGTTTACGAAAAGTATAATAAGACATACGAGAAGAGAGGCTTCGGACTACGACCTGTGGTAAGCGGCTGGAGAGTCCACGGCAGAAAGATTAAGCCGTTCCTTGGGAGCTATCCAGTTCAACTAGAAGCCTATAAGGCACTGCTTAAAGCTCTGTGCTCCCATCACAATATTGAGCTAGAGTGCCCTTTGAATGAAGATGGTTCCTTGAACACAAGCGTGGATAAGGACGCATCCAAAGGAAAATTCAAGGGAGTCGTCAACCACTACAATCTTACCAAGAAGAAGTGGGACACCCTCGGATTAGAACTTGACAAGATAATGAAGGAATTAAAAAATGCTTAGTTACGAATCGCTACTAAAAGAAATCAAGCAGATGATGGGAGAAAAGAACCTGATCAGTATCGCAGAACAAGAGGTTGACACAGAAGAGCAAACAAAAACCATCTCACTACCTAAATTTAAAATATCAGAAAAATGGGGAGTTCCCGGCTCCGAAGATCGAAAAACAATTTCCTTGTTTTTGAAAAAAATAAAAGGCAACACTATTCAGGAGAAGATTAATTCTCTTGAAACCTTTGTTAAAGGCTGCGACGAAGCGTGCGTATCGTCCAAAGACGTGCCAGAAATCTTAGGCAATTTGGTATTTTTAGAATCTTTGTCTTCGATCGTTTATGATTTCAATGCAAAAACATCCGGCTTCTTATGGGAATCTTTATTAGCTGCCTTAATTGGTGGAGATGCCAAGCAGGTTGCAGCGATGGGTGGAAGAAACACCCCCCTTGAAGATCTGACGACCGACGACGGCAACAACGCATTAAGCTTGAAGCTAGTGAAAAAAGATACACAATACATCGGCGGAAGTATAGCCGGTTTGCGCCGAGCCTTCGAAAAATTTGGACAAGTGACTTACATTATTGTGACTAAAGAAGGCGACCCAGAAATGAAAATGAATTTCTACGAACTGGTCTTGACACCTGAGAATTATGACACATACACACGCAGCATAAAAGACCTTAAAGAAGCCAGTGGCAGCACCACCTGGAAGATTCATCAAAGAATGTACGAGGAAAACAAGATTGCCACCCTATCTTTGGGCTCTCCCGAGAGCTTAAAAACTATTGCAATAAAATATACGGAAAGGCTTGGTGAAGGAGTAACGAGCATCTTTAATTCTTTAGACAGTCTGACCACTAATATTAATCAATACTTTGTCGCCTCGCCTGACTCTAAGGGGGCTGGAAATGCCGCTCAGACCGAAGCTCGCATCCTCAAGCAGAAAGTTGATCAAGAATTTTAAATAACCCTTTACAAATTTGATTTTGTGACTATAATAATAGCTGAATACAATGGAGGTATCCGTGACTAAACAGTTTCAACATGGCAATCAATTACACGAAAAGATCTTGAACGGAGTTAACAAGCTCGCTGATAATGTAGCGAGCACGCTAGGTCCCAAGGGAAGGAACGTCATTCTTCACAAGAAAGGTGGCAACCCTGTAGTCACAAAAGATGGTGTCACTGTTGCGAAATTTGTAGAGTTTGAAGACCCGTTTGAAAACGTGGGCGCTCAAATCATCAAGCAGGCAGCGGATCAGACAAACACTAACGCAGGAGATGGAACCACCACCTCCACGGTTTTGGCTAGAGACATCCTAAACAAAGCACAAAAGTATCTTGCCGCCGGGACATCCCCCGTAGAACTCAAAAGAGGGATGGACAAAGCAGTCAAACAGATTGTAGAGAACTTAGGTGAGCTATCAACCCCAGTACGAAGCAGAGAAGATATCGAGCACATCGCCACCATCTCTGCCAATGGTGATAAGACTATTGGTAAGTTAATTGGCATGGCTGTAGATAGTGCTGGCAGCGATGGGTCTGTCACTGTAGAGGAAGGCAAGTCAGTAGACACAACCCTTGACGTCGTAGAAGGTTTCAGGTTTGATTCTGGTTATTTTGCCAATGCTTTTGTTAACAATGAAAAGAGACAATGTATCTCATATGAAGACGCTATCGTTCTTGTCACTGACCACAAGCTAGACAATGTTCAGTTACTGTTACCCCTTCTAGAACAGGCTGCAAAATACGCACGCCCTCTGGTTATCGTGGCAGAGCAAGTAGAAGGACAAGCACTCGCCGCCCTCATTATGAACACGGTTAGAGGAACGATGAAGGTAGCAGCGGTGAAGGCACCTCGCTACGGTCATGAACGCCGGAACATTATGAAAGACTTATGCACCGCTGTAGGTGCCACCTTCGTGAGCCGGGAATCTGGAATTAGAATGGAAGATGTTAAGCTAGAGCATCTTGGTAAGTGTAAGAAGATTGAAGTCTTAAAGCATTTCACTACAATCATTGACGGACAAGGGGACTACACCGAAGTTGAGAAGAAAATCGACCAACTTAAGGAAGAGCTAAAGCAAACAGATTCAGAATCAGAATGTATCTCTATCCAAGAAAGAATAACCAGATTAGCAAGCGGCGTGGCTATTATCAAAGTTGGAGGAGCTACCGAAATCGAAATGGTTGAGAAAAGGCATCGCATCGAAGACGCCTTGGAAGCCGTGAGATCAGCCCAGGTAGAAGGTATCGTCCCTGGTGGCGGCACAGCACTGCTTAAAGCATCAAGAAATCTTAAAGTAACGACTGATAATGAGGAGCAACAGCTAGGAGTCCAATTGATTAAGCAATCATTGAGCGCTCCAATAAGGCAGATGGCTCTAAACGCAGGCGATTCCCCAGATTTGATCGTGGATACCATACTAAAAAGTAAAAAGAAAAACCAAGGTTGGGATTTCTCAACCGGAAAACTGGTAGACGTTTACAAGGCTGGGATTTTAGATCCTGCAAAAGTAACACGTAATGCAATTGAGAATGCTACCTCTGTAGCTTCAACCCTTATTACAACAAACTATGCAATTATTGAGGATTAATTATGAAAGTAAAAATAAGTTATAATATCGACCTAGACGACATTCCAGACCACATTAGTGATTTGATGAATAATATATCAGAGAAGCTAACTGCCTTATCAAACGATGCAGAGAGCACCGCAATGAAAATAAAAACTAAAAGCTTTCCAGCTTCTACTCTTCTGAATACGTTCGGATTGCTTCGCGGTCAGTTAGAAAAAATTGACACACTTCTTACGGATTTTGGCTCGATTTTGGCAGGCTATGAGAAGGCGAAGCTGTCACCTGACTCGCTTTCTCATGATCCTGCGGACGTGGCACGTGCGCAATAGATTCGTCAAAGGTGACTTGGTATACATACCCCAAGCCGTCCACCTGTTTACGCACAGGGCAAACGCAAGGTACTTTTCAATGAATATGCGCCTGAAGGTTCCAAGGAATTGTCTGGTCCTCGATGTTGATGAAGAGAACGATTACGTTACGGTCCTATACGACGGAGAGCAGTGGCTTGTAAAAGAAAAAGATGTATATCCAGCCTCCAACGAAGCAAGAGAATAGAAAAGGAATTAAAGAATGTTTGATAGTTATCTTCTGTACATTAAGAACTCATGCCCTTTCTGCGTTAGGGCTACCCAGGAATTAAATAATCGAGGGCTGGAGTACAGGCTCATTGAAGTAGACGATTGTCCTGAAGAATTCATTGCCCAATTGAAAGATGGGTATGATCATGAAAGCTTCCCGATGATTATGGGATACGATGAAACCTATGAATCCTATAATTGGATCGGTGGTTATGAAGATCTAGTTGAGGACTTTGATGAGTAAGGGCGAACCCAAGAAAGAAAAGACAATATCAATAGATTTAATAGCGCTAATGGAGCTAGAGCAAGAGGCCACATCTGAGCGGATTTTGTTTATCGACTTGCTAAAAGAAAATCTTGAGGAAGAAAACCCAGATTATAGACTTCTTGAGATGTTGTGCGACGGACTATCCATATCGAATAAGTTTTTGAGAGAGATCAACACCATCGTTAATAATAATCCTATAGTGATCCCTGATGAGACGAAAGTAGAACAAGTCATACTGTTCCCAGAAGATAGAAGCATACTAGAGATGATTGTTACATCTCGTGCTTACCTTAAAGACGACATTAGTAGGATTAAGAATGTTTCAAGCTATTTCCATTAAGCAGTTGACTTGTTTAAAAAGGTGAATACTATATAAATGAGCAGACAATTTTTAGGGCGTCCGAAAGGGCGCTCTTTTTTTTATAATAAAAATTTGATTTTATCCAAAGATATGGTATACTTATAGTGGAAGGTGCGAAAGGTGTTTCGCATTTGCCTTATTGCTCCAGCAAAGCAAAAGGATTCAAGTAATGTCTACTGCTATTAAAACTAAATATATGGTTTTATTCGGGTTTTGTTCTCTGGCGGTGTACTTTATCGTCCAGCAGTTCGTCACACATCAATACGATTTTCTGACCTCTTTTGATGAAGCGATCCCTTTCATACCCTGGACAGTCTGGATCTATCACACAATAGTTCCAGTTATTGTGGCAACCATGTTTCTTCTGGTGCAATCAAGAAGGCTATTCTTCACCACCTTTTGGTCTTGTGTCGCCTCAATGTTCATAATACATATTTTCTATATATTCTTCCCATCTTTTTACCCCAGACCAGACTTTGCTGGCTCTGGCTTAACTGACTATTTGGTTGAACTGTCTTACACAATAGATAACTCCTCCAATACTTTCCCCTCGGGTCACGTCGCATTCGCTTGGCTTATGTTCTGGGGAGCTTACTTCTCGCAGAAAGCAAAAGAACTGCCACCTTTGAAAAGAACATATCTTTTGTGGGCGATTGGGCTCTCTTTATCCACGCTAACTTTAAAAATGCATTATATCATTGACGTCATCGGCGGATTCGCTATTGGCACATTTAGCTTTTTCTTAATAAAATCATATATAAAATCCCGTTCTTTGTATCCAGACAAAACAACAACCTAGTTATTATATGAGCGAAATAAAAATTGTAACAGACAGAGAGTCTTTATCAAACCAGTGCGAAAAAGCGACCCTCGAAGAGGGCGCGGCGATTGCCTCTCGACTCATTAAGGTTCTGATTGAAAGATCGGATGGAATTGGGTTGGCTGCGAACCAGATTGGGATTCAAAAACAAGTGTGTGTAGTCAACGTAGTTAACCCTGTAATACTTGTTAACCCTGTAGTTATCAAAGCCCAAGGGACAGTTGATTTTCTGGAAGGCTGCTTATCCTTCCCAGGCGAGGGAGTCATCACAGAGAGATATGATTCGATCGATGTTATGGCGGATAATCACAAAGATGTTTTGCACTTCAGCAAAGATAAAAATCTACTAGAGTGTGTTTGTATACAGCATGAGATAGATCATTTAAACGGCATAACAATGCACGATAGAAGGAAACAATAAAGTGGCAAGAGTCATAAAGAACCAGAACAGGAACAAGGCGGTATCAAAGAAGAAGACGTCAATCGGATGCGGTAAGTTTACCAAGTCACACAACAAAGGCGGTGGAGCAAGCGGGTCCACAACCAGCAAAAACTATAAAAAGAAACAAAGAGGACAAGGCGCTAGGAGGCGACGATGAACGACTGGGAAATAATATTTGTATTTTTTGGAGCACTTACCTTTATAATCGCAACCACTGCATTTCTTGCAGATTTACACGAGAAAGCATGAGCGAAATAGGAATAGGTTTCGGAGCCATCCTGGACGACAATGTTGATGAGACTTGGATCCCAACAACAGAAACGGTCATAGAATGCACCGAGTGTGAGGATAAACTCTATTATAAAGACTTCGGACCAGCCAACAGCGCCTTCGCTTGTGAGTGTCGCAACGTTCGCATAGGCTCTTACCCTGCAACACTAGCTCCTTATCCAAACTTTATGACAATTACTTACAGGATAGAGCCTAAAATGTATGAAATTCCTTATGAAGAATATTGCAAAATTAAAGGAATAGAATGCAAGAAGAAAGAGGGATAACTAGTTACCAATGCTATGGCAGATAACGACTTCAAAGACGCAGCAAAAAAATCTACCCTATCTTTACAGATAGAAGTTGTGGAGTTAGAAAACAAATTAGATCGTGTTGCTGACGGGATTGAACACCTCAAAGAGAGGCAAGAAGAGATGATGGCTCACATCTCAAAAATCAAAGAGGCTGTATACAATCCAGAACAAGGAATATACGCAAGAATAAAAGAGCTAGAAAACTGGAAGACAACTCATTCAAAGCTGATGTGGATGCTCGTATCAAGCCTCGTCGGATTAGTCACCGCAGCCGTTTTTACCAATGTAATCGGCTAGGAAAAACGCCTTGACATACACCTCTGATTTAGTATAATGATAACACTACAACTTATGGAGGTTTGAATGAGCTTTGCAGATATTACGATTGGGCTTCAAAATGGTGATGAAGCCAAAGGTAAGGTCACTCATCACTTATGTAAGAACGGAGATTATACGCATGTTTTACGATACAATGGCTCTTGTAACAGCGGGCACACGATTTATCACGAGGGAAGAAAATTTGTTACCCATCACATTCCTGCTGGTGTATTTTATGGCATCAAGTCTATAATCGGTTCAGGCTGTGTGCTAAACAAAGCGCAGTTCTTTAAAGAGATTGACGAGCTTGAAGAGGGCGGAATCAACACGAAAGGTCTTATCTTTATCGCAGAGAATACGCACATCATCACTGATATTCACCGCCAAGAAGACAGCAAGGACACAAAACTTGGCACAACCAAGCAAGGAAACGGTCCTGCTTACCGAGACAAGTACGATCGTAAAGGCGTCCGCGCCATGGATGACCCCGACTTAAAAGAATATACAATCAACTTATACGAAGAGTTCCATGAGAATGAAGAAGTTAAAATATTATGTGAAGGAGCCCAAGGGGTTGAGTTGGATATTGATTGGGGAGATTATCCTTTTGTCACTTCTAGTCATTGCACAACGGCTGGTGCTCTCTTAAATGCAATCCCTCCAAGCTGGGTCCGAGATGTGTGGGGAGTCGGCAAAGTTTACGAAACCTACTCTGGCTTTAAAGACTTCGAGCCACCACACCCTCACTTCCCCAAACTAAGGAAGTTAGGAGATGAGTACGGTGCCACAACTGGTCGTCCACGCCAGTGCAATTGGCTTAATATAACCAGGCTTAAAAGGGCTATTAAGATAAATGGTGTCAATCAAGTTGTGCTAAACAAGGTTGACGTTATAAGAAGTTTGGGTGTTTACAGACTAATTAGTGATGGAAGTCATATTGGATTTCACACATTCCAAGAGATGCACGATTATATCGACAAAGAGCTAAAGTCTATAGATAAAAACATAAAGTTACATTTCTCTGGCAGGAAAGACGCGATCTGATATCTTAATTTTGAGGGCATAATCAAATGACAGAAGAACTGAAAGGAAGAAGATTCCCTCTTGATAGGAAAGATATAAAGATCAAAAAGCTTGAGAAGAAGCTTGCTTTCTACAAGATTTATGCTACAAAGCTAGAAGCTAGGCTCAAAAGATGTGAGGAAAAGGTAAAGGAGACCCAACCCAATGAGGGTGGTAATACCGAATAAGTTAAAAGAAAAGATTTCAGAGGCCCTGACTGAATTATATTTGTTCCGCCAAGCAGTTGAATCTGGACTTGTAAAAGACAGTAAAAAAATAATCAAGAGAATCGAAAAGATAAAGAAAATCCTTAAGGATACATGATAGAATTTTATTTAAAGCCTGGAGATCTAATCATTACTGATAGAACTTATGGTATTTTAATTAGCAATTCATCTGGCACCTGGGTTTATATGTCACGCGGGCACTCTCATCCAACCCCCGAATGGTATCGCAACACTATTCGTTCAAGGGATTTGTATTATCACCTAGATAATAAAACTCTTTGGGCAAACGTAGTGTACGCACCTGGTAAAAGAAGAAAGAGAAAAAAGAGAAGTACTTGACTTTAATAACTTGCGAGCTATAATAACTCTTATGAATGATATTAAACTTGAACATCTTGAAGGTCTTGAATTCCTGTCAAAGATTCCAGACAACTCCGTAGATCTAATATTGACTGATCCTCCATACGTGATCTCCAAAGACACAGGGATGGACAAGTTCGCAAAGAAAGTAGAGCAATTCAAGAAGCAAGGCGTAGCCGCAAAAACTGATCAAGAGTTCGAAGAGTATAGGGATAATACTGACTGGCACCAATTCTTTAGGAAAAAGAAGATCCCAATCAGTGACTGGTGTCCAAAGCTCGTTGAATATAGGGCTGGCTACCTGGAGTATGGTAGCATCTATGGCAAGAAGTATGCCGTAAAGACCCAGTTCGGTGACTGGGATATTAATTTTACCATGGAGCAACTTGAGAGCTTTATCGGTGAGTTCTACCGAGTTCTTAAAGACGGCGGCACTTGTATTGTCTTCTTCGATGTGTGGAAGATCACCCCTCTCAAGGTGATGATGGAGTCATCAAAGTTTAAAGGCATCCGTCTCGTAGAATGGCTTAAGACTAATCCCTTGCCAATCAACCAGAGTGTTAATTACCTTTCAAACTGCCGCGAAGTAGCCCTTTTGGGAGTGAAGAAGGGCAAGCCTACATTCAACAGCAAGTATGATAATGGTGTTTATGAACTTCCCCTTGCATCGAGCAAAGATAAGATACACTCTACGCAAAAAAGTGTGCGTCTTTTCGACAATCTCATCGAGAAGCACTCGAATGAAGGAGATGTGGTTCTAGATTCCTTCGCAGGTTCCGCAACAACGGCAATTTCTTGTATTAATACTAATAGAAAGTTCATTGGATGCGAGGTAGACGAGGACTATTATAACAAAGCCACTGAACGTATTAAAAACGTTACTAATAATAAAAAAATAGGAGTTTAATGCTATGAAAGTTTTTACTGTGAATAAGATTGAGTTTTATCCTGACTACAAACGCCCAGATGTTTCTGGAGAAGTTGCAGGAGTGTTTAAAGAACAAGGAGCCGCTCACAAAAAGGCTTCGGAAATCTTGATCGAGAGCTTAACCGAACGCGCCGAGTGGGATGAAGAGTTGGAAGAGCCTATGTCGTCGCTTGACAAAAGCGGTGATCCTGAAAAGCTATACAAAGAGCTTATCGAACTGAATGATTCACACGGCGGCGATGAGGAAAGCGGCTGGTGCCCCTATGTCCAAGTCTTCGTGGATGAGAGCGCTCTTTCTTAGAGCATTAAGCCAAAAAGAGGAATGAAATGAGATTCGCTAAGAAGATGGTTGTTCACATAACCAAGTTTGAAATGAAGGAAGCCTTGATGGATTATTTCAATAAAACAGGACATGAACATCTGGCTGATCACATGGATACCAACTCGTGGCAGCTTGATTATCTTGCCCGACAAAAATATTGGGTTTTGAATTTAGACGGTGAAGTCGAGGTAGAAGATGCCATCGACACCTAGTCAAAACTGCTTTTCAAAATTGCACAGAGTTGTCAGAGAGTTTGGAATGGTAAAGGTATTGGAGGTGCTTCCCACTTTCTTCACTGCTAAAGAGCCATCGAAGGACTACAAAGACATGCGTAAGAAACTTGAGGAAGCTAGCGAGCTTTATAAAAAGGAGCGTACTATTTATATAGATGAAAGTATTACTTGAAAACTGGCGTGAATATGCTTACAAGAAACCACTGCGCCGTGTAAAATCTAACATTCTTGAAGAGGTAACAGAAGAAGAGATAAGAGAGTTCCCTCTTTCTGATGAAGAACTCGATAAGATTAAAAGGTGGGCTGGGCTATCAGGCGACCCGCTCTTCCTTGGTTCAGGGACGATGGGTAGCGCCTATCAATTCGGTGATGAAGTTCTAAAAATCACGAAAGATTATGCCGAAGCCTCTGCTGCACAGTCTATTGCTGGGCAATCTCACCCCAATGTATACAAGATTAAGGCAGTCGCACGAAGGTTTGGACAGGGAGAAGCCCCACCGGCAGAGCTTTCTGACTATCCCTTCTTGATTGTCTATGATCTAGTGGGCGAAGAGGTCGGAGGATCTGACATACCAAACAAAAACCAGCAAGATGTCATTAAAACAATGCATGGCAAGCCCGAGACAATTTATTATAATTGGACAGAAAATCTCGACCAGATAAAAGCAAAGTTTTTAAACTGGGTCAAGTCCAATCCCAAAGCTGTGGAGGAAGGACCTGTCTCCCGCTTTCAAAATCATGGTCCAAAGCTGGAAGCTCTCTTATCCTCGGCTGGGTTGGATGCACGAGATGCTTCTCTACTTAAAGCAGCCTGGTCTATTTCAGTTGGATTATACTCTGCTCAAAATATTAACTCTGCGGAAGGTATCGCCAACGCACTGGCTTCACCGATGATGAACTACGTTGATGACATCGCTAGAGGCTTAACATTCCTTAAACAAAATGGTATACACTTTAGAGACCTAAAAACAACAAACGTTATGAATGATCGAGGTCGATTAATTATCATCGATATCGGCAAGTCCGATGTTAAGCAGAGAGAACCAATTGAAAAAATATAGTCTTAAGACAACCTACCGATATGCAACGCACCATCTTGATGAACAAAAAGAATCTTATTTCGTTCACATGTGGAATGCCTGGAAGCTCACATCAACCCTCTTGCTTGTAACTTCAAAATGTTTTGTCCACTCTTTTCTTCCCTTCCTATTTACTAAGGCGGTTTCGAGTAAGATTCAATACTTAGATAAGCTGGCGAGGAGAATAAAGTGACCAAGTTTCAGGACAAATGGCGCACGTTTTTGAGCGAAGAGCAGATCGAGGAAAAGACTCGCGCTGAAAAAGAGGGAGTTAAACTGCCCTCCACCGCTGAACAACTTGAAAAATACGTGGCCAAAGACTTTAAGAGTCCTGAATACTATATGCAGTTCAGCGATGTTAACAAGCTGGGCATCAATCCAAAGTCTGGCTACAGTACGCCCCTCGGTATCTATTCTTATCCAATAACCAAGCAGCTTTATCGCCTGTTCATTGCCGGCAAACTTCCGTTCGCCCAAGGTAGAAAGTACATTATTGTATTCAAGCCAAACGAGGATAAGAACATCGTTCTTTCTCTGGGAAAGAGGAACGACGGCGGCATTGATAGCAAGACTTTCGAAGAGATGCTTGAAAAACTCCTCAGTAAAGAAGTGTCCGATGGTAAGGTTAACCGTGGTGTATACCATGCTTATCGCAGGCACACGCAAGGGCAGGGCTTCAAAGCTGATGAAATACTCAAATTAACAAATGGGTTTATTAGGAAAGACAACTTTATAAATAAGGTTTACCGCAACAAAGCTGTTTCGTTTTTTGCTCGCCTTGCAGCAGATGAGTTCTTGAACGAGAAGCCTTACGGGAAAGCCCTCTCGTATGACAAGATGCTTGACAAGTTTATGAAAAACAACAGCTACGCCATGAAGGATGGCTACTTTAAAACAGGCGCACAGAACTTAGAAAAAGAGGACTTTACAGAAGAAGACTATAACAATTTCATCTACTATCTAGACGCTCAGGACTTGAGCCCTAAAGAGTCCGCTGAACTCCGACTCAAGGAGCTTGTTGCCGACAAAGGATACAACCCTAATAGTCCCCTCGAAGCCCTCGAAGCCACAGAATATTGGCAGGAATTAAAAAAAGATGCTCGCAGCAAAACCAACCTCGGCTTACTCTGGTATCTTAGCTTTAAACTCCAAGACGGCAACCCTCGCGTTTGGAGAACTCTTTTTCAAAATGTGTTGGGCATTGACGGAGTTGTCGATGTTGCAGGCGAAGGGCTCATTCACCCATCGGAAAAGATCCAAGCTGTGTTCTTTTCCAAAGACGTGGTTGAGCAGGTTGCAACCATTAGAAACACCGAAACACCAGAAGCAATCAGCCGTCGCCAAGAGTATCGAACAAAAGAATCAATTCAACGCCGTGCTACCGAGTTCTATGTTGACGCCCTTGGGATAAAACCGAGTAGCAAGATGCTAGAATCTGCACTCACAGCCCTAAAGAAAGCTCAGGAAACCAACGCCTGGAAAATAGATGGAGCAAATAATTTTGATGCTTTTGTTAGCTGGCTTTTTGGAAAGGATCTATTCCCACCTTCTTCGATTCCAGGCGAGTTTGATAACGCATCCAAACTTACAAAAACGGTTTATGAAAATACAAAGAAAGAAAGCCTTGATCAATTCCACAGGATTTTAACAGAGAAATGGATAGATGATTACTTCACCGGCACCATCGGTGAAAAGCACACCGACGCAAGAAGTGCGGCTTATGAAACTACGGAACCATTACAGACCCAGTTGATTATGGAGGCACAAGCTCTTCGCCGCGAAGCGGCTGATTTTAGCAATCAAGTAGAAGATAGCTTGAAAGAAGGCGAGATCTCCCCGAAAGAAGTAAGAGAAAGAATAGTCAAAGGACTAAAAGAATACGCTGAAGCGTTTGACGTTATTGTCAAAACAGCCCAAAGGGCAGAAAAAGCTTGATTTCTTGTGCTCGTTTAGTATAATAGGCTTATGAACAATCTAGGTTATGCTTGTTGAAAAACTCCTGTAAAGACTATTTATAGTAGGAGGTTTTTCAATGAAAGCTAAACTATGCTCACACTGCAAAGAAGAAAAAACGATAGATAACTTCTACAAGAAAAGCGGTAGAGAAAATCAATGGCAGTCTTACTGCAAGTCTTGTCATCTAAAGCGCTGCAATGAGGCACGAAACAAAAATCCAAATGCGAAAAGACGCGGGAAGAAAAATTGGAAAGAATGGTCCTCAAAAGAAGAGAATAAAATAAAAAGAAAAGATTACCAAAAGAGATATTACGCTAAAAGAAGCAAGCAAGACCCATTTTATAAACTTAAACTAAGGATGGGTAGTTGGGTATTGCACTCAATAAAAAGTAACAATGGAATTAAAGAGGGCAGTGTTTGGAAGTATTTACCATATACATCAGCACAATTAAAAGAACATCTAGAAAGTCAGTTTGAAGATTGGATGACATGGGAAAACCACGGAAACGGCAAAGGTTGTTGGAATGTAGATCATATTTATCCTCAATCTCTTTTACCTTACGATAGTTTAGAGCATCCAAACTTTCAAAAATGCTGGGCTTTAGATAACCTACAGCCTCTATGCGCTATTGAAAATTTAAGAAAATCTAATAAAATAACTTGAATTCCATCAATAAGGTTGCTATAATAAGACTATGAACAATCTAGGCTATCCATGCATCAATATGCAGTTGTCTTACCCAACTCAATGGGGTGACCAACCGCGAGGGACCGAGCGCATTACTACTAATCGCTCTATGATTAAACGGACCTATCAAGCTAAGGGTGTTAAGTATGCTTCAGAGTTAAGCCTGCTTAATGTTCAGGACTTGGAGCGCATCATCGATTGGAATGAAGCCAATGACATAAAGTTCTATCGCATGTCCTCTGACGTATTCCCCTGGGCTTCTGAGCACGGCATCGAAAGTCTTCCAGACTATGATCAGATATGTAAGATCCTTAAACGCTGCGGCGACAAAGCCACAAAGTACGGGCAACGCATTACAACGCACCCTGGTCCTTTCAACAAACTAACCTCCCCCAGGGAGCAGGTTGTTCTCAATACTATCAAGGACCTTGAGATACACGGTCAAGTCTTTGATCTTATGGGATTACCCCGCACGCCTTATGCCAAAATCAATATCCACGTAGGAGCACACTACAATGATAAATCGCTTGCTCTTGGAAACTTCTGTCGTAACTTTGATCGTCTTAGCCCTTCTGTACAGCATAGGCTCACAGTTGAGAACGATGACAAAGCGTCTCTTTACTCTACTAAAGAGTTGTGTGAGGAAGTTTATTCGCGTATTGGTATTCCCGTTGTCCACGACTTTCACCACCATACGTTTTGTACTGGCGAAGTTGATCAAGAAGAGGCGCTAACAATGGCGGCTATGACTTGGGGCGATGTAACTCCTGTGACACACTATTCACAGTCAAGGTCAGTAGAGCACAATGACCCCAAGATCAAACCACAGGCACACTCGGACTCTTACTGGGAGCCTGTCAATACCTATGGCTTACCAGTTGATGTTATGTTAGAGTGCAAGCACAAAGAGATTGGTCTGTACAAGATGCAAAAGCTATTGAAGGAGTAGGACTAAACTATGTATAAGTTGCACAACGGGTGCTACATCAGACCCGAAGAGATTACTGCTTTGTGGTCGGAGAGTTACAGCGACCCCAAGCTGGATAGCGCTTGTTATCTCGTTAGGGCATTTCTCAAAAACAACTCGACAATCTTAACTCTTGGTAGGTTTGATGAAAAGTATGAGGCAGATCAAGTAATTAAGGAAATTAACGAAGAAACAAACTAATTATAGTTATGAAAATTATACTTGAAAATTGGAGAAAATACCTCGGTGAATCAAAGGCGAAGGTCAGCGACGCAATGTCCGAGGTTGCCTTCAATACAATGTCTGCCGAGTCTGTTTTTGACGGAGCAGTCACCGAAGCAGAAGGTCAGTTTGTTTATCAAGTAAGCCTAGCTAAAGAGCCCAGCAAGGAAGTGATTACAAGGTTCAACGAATCTTTGTATGGAGGTAAGAGAGCAGGATTTATGAGCGCTTACTCGATAGAGGAACTCTCTCGTATGGACTTGTACCTATTGGATGGACACAACGCAGGCTTCGCCATTAAAGATGGCGATGATATTGTGAGTGTGCATAATAATTCTGATTTACGTGGGCTAGGAAGCGAGTTCATGAGAAAGGCTAAAGAAGTCGGAGGCAAAAGGCTAGACCACTTCGATGGCTTTTTAAGCGGACTATACAGAAAATATGGCTTCACTGATGTATATGAAATTTACCAGTGGGACGAGCAATATAAACCTGAAAAGTGGACGTACACTCCAGTGGACGCTTTAAATCCAAAAACGAGCGTATATGCTGACAGCTTGAAGGATATGATCTACGACAACCCAGGCACCCTGCCGAATGAAGCTGTAGAAGCAGAAGCAGAGGATTCTTTTGCTGTCACAATCAATCCTAAATTGAAGTTCAACAGCTATAAGTACGGTCGCCCAGATGTCATAATGAGAAAATTAGGTTAGGAAAAGCTTGACTTCAAGTTCAATCGCCGCTATAATATGCGAGAACTGCTAGCTTAAATTTAAGCGGGCGTATCCCCTCTGCCTTCTAAGCAGGAGAAAGGGTAATTGGACACATGTAGGTTCGAATCCTACCGCCCGTGCTTTATATCAACAAATAGTACCCGAATATACGAAAGGACTTTTGTTTCTGCTCACGGGTTCGAATCCATAGGCACTGCCTTAGCCATACACCGCGTTTTCCTCCTTCTCGAACTAGTTATGGTCAGGAATTGGAGGGACATTAAATGATTCCAGAAAACGAAATACAAAATGAAGATCATCAAGACGATGATTACGGTGACGAGTTTGATTTCGTCGAGGCGTATGATGAGACGCCTGTAAACGATGACTTATTATTACCGGAGAATACTGCTGTAAGTGCTATCAACTGTGCTTTCATTGGAGTAGGCGGCGGAGGTGGAAAGCTAGCCAAGGCATTCTTGGACATAGGCTTCAACAAAACGATGCTACTCAATACAACTGTGAAAGATCAGCCAAATGACGTTCCAGCGGAACACTTCTTGCTATTACCAGGCGCAGATGGCGTCGGCAAAGACATTGCTCTTGGCAAGAAGGTCCTCATCGATAACGGCGCAAGGGTTGAAGATGCCTGCCGCCAAGAGATCGGCAACGTCGATTGGATATTTGTTTTAGCCGGTGGAGGTGGAGGAACAGGCAGTGCTTGCGCAGCCCTTCATAAGCCGATAACGCGCTACCTTGATTCGATTGAAGCTACTGGTCGAGTTGTTTATGTAGTTACAAAGCCAACTGGGCAAGAGCTATTGAATCCAACGATTGCCACCAACTACAAATCTCTTTTAAAGGATGTAACGAAATATCCTCATATTGTCATTGACAATGAAAAACAGCTACACTTACTCCGTGGCAAGATTGGTATGTTAAACATGTACCCATCGGCTAACAAGAACTTTGCTAAACTATTTTCACAAGTTTTGAAGCTCGCCGCAGAAAAGTCCCCAATCCAGACTTTTGATTCAAAAGATTTGGAGAGGTGCTTAAAGACACCAGGACGTATTATCATTGGAAGTACAGTTATCAAGGACCCGTACAAGCAAGACCTTGGCGCAGCAATCTATTCAGGTTGCCTCAAGTCTTCTCCTTGTCCTGCACCCAATAACAATTCAAAGACTGGAGTTCTGCTTCTTCTTTTAACCGAAGAGATTGCAAACAACCCTGACATCAGCAAGCGCCTCGAATCAGGCTTCTCTTATGTCGGAGGACGCGCAGAGACTTTATTCTCAGGTGTTTATGTGAAAAATAAACTTCCTGGTCTTGTCGCAATCGCCCTTTTTGGTGGAAACAAATAAGACTAATTCATGGGATACCCTCTAATTATTTTAGAGGGTTATCCTATGGAATTTAGTTGGCGAAAGTTTAATGACAGTGATTTTTGGCAAGCCATCCCAGAATGGAAAGAGGTCGATAGAGAGACTTTTTCTAATCATAAGTGGCAAGACAAGAACTCTATCACAAGTTTTAAAAAGTTTATCAAGATAGCTTCGGACATTGCTGATCCTTCTTTTATAGAAGACGCCCAAAAGGGATTTGAATTAGCTCCAATGGCTGTCCGAGTATCTCCTTACTTGTTTTCTTTAATTGATTGGAATAACCCTGTAGAGGATCCCATCCGAAGACAATTTCTTCCGTTGGCTTCCCAACTCCAACCGGATCATCCTATGCTTACCTTTGATTCACTTCATGAGCAGGAAGATTCGCCAGTAAAAGGATTGACCCACCGTTATGAAGATAAAGTTTTATTCCTTGCTCTTGATACTTGTCCAGTTTATTGCCGTTTTTGTACTAGAAGTTACGCAGTGGGAGCCGCAACATCCCAAACTGAAAAGGTTTCCATTAAAGCATCAAAAGACAGATGGCAGCATGTGTTCAATTATCTGCGGGAAAGTCCACAAGTCGAAGATGTCGTAATCTCTGGCGGCGATGCTTTCCGACTAAAAGCTTCTCAAATATTAGAGATAGGTGAAGAGCTTTTAAAGATTGATCACATTCGCCGCTTCCGTTTTGCCACAAAAGGGTTGGCAATTATGCCAATGAAAATCACTTCAGACCTTGACTGGACAAATAATTTGGCTATAATAACAGAGAAAGCAAGAAAGCAAAGAAAAGAGGTTTGTATTCACACTCACTTTAATCACCCAAAAGAAATCACCAGCTTTTCAGAGGAAGCAATGGGCGTCCTATTCGAAAGAGGGATTAAGATTAGAAACCAAAGCGTGTTTCAACGAGGCGTCAACGACGATGCAGCGACCATGATTGAGCTTACAAAGAAGATGAGCTACATCAACGTCCAACCTTACTATGCTTATATTCACGATCTTGTAAAAGGAACAGAGGATCTAAGAACCACAGTTCAAAAAGGAATTGAAGTGGAGAAAGCGGTCAGAGGTGTCACCGCCGGGTTCAATACTGCGACCTTCGTCGTCGATGCCCCTGAAGGCGGAGGCAAGAGAGACATCCACAGCTTTGAACACTACGACAAAGAGACGGGTATCAGTATTTATACTGCACCTTCCGTCAAGCCGGGACGCCGCTTTCTTTATTATGATCCAATTCATTCTTTGAACCCAAGCATCCAACGCCTTTGGAGAAATCCAAGAGCAGCTAACCAAATGATTAAAGATGCATTACATTCAGCAAGGAAGTAGCAAGTGAAACTTTATTTATTAGAGCAAGAAGAGAATCAAAGAGAAGGCTCCATTGTATCCTGTGTAGTCGTTGCCAACTCTAAACAGGAAGCTCAAGAGGTCCACCCGTTTTCGGATTGGGACCGCGTAGAGGTTTGGACATACGACCCGTGCGATGTTAAGGTTACATATCTTGGCAACGCACGCAAGGACATCGAGAAGGCTGGGTTCTCTGATAGCGTTAACAACGTGGTCTGCCTCCACCGATGCTATAGTTAGACGATGAAGCCCGGTGACCTTGTGAAATACAGAAAGCGCTTTAGCTGGACAGGTGTGGACAGGGGCGCTCTGATAGGAGTCGTCTTAGACAAGGTAAGGGATAACTATGTGACTAACACTGTCCGCAATGAACAGATGCTCGTCCAGTGGAATCACACCCTTGGGACCTGGAACAACCTCCAATGGTATGTATATACTGAAGATTTACGTGTAGTATCAGAGAGCTAGTGTGTAGGGGTGAAGATTAATACTTGACTTTAAATTTTATATAGCTATAATAGGTTTATAATTAATTTTGGAGGACTATTGTGTCACTCGATGTTAAAGAAAGAATCCTCGCTCTGTCGAAAAACCAATATTTGACTGACTGGGAGGTAGGTTTCTGCGAATCCATCCAA
>Ga0206125_10000539_pt1 | contig 49253 bp, 43 predicted proteins | sample Helgoland_Spring_4_FD_148598 | JGI IMG/M metagenome (GOLD analysis project Ga0206125, IMG submission 148598) | Pelagic subsurface seawater microbial communities from Kabeltonne, Helgoland, North Sea - Helgoland_Spring_Bloom_20160331_1 | ecosystem: Environmental > Aquatic > Marine > Epipelagic ... | reverse complement strand
GCCGCAATACAGCTCGAGGCGTCGGGCGCACTGTAACCTCGATTGCGCCGGTTAGAACCGCGCATGAAACGTTTTGATCACTGCCTGATTTGTGGCTCGCTGTGCGAACTTGGATTGGTATTCCTCACGCTCAGCTATGGGTTATCGATTATGGGTTACGGTTTAAGGGTCACCAGGACGCTTTAAAACTTTAATATGACTCATTGTGGCGATTACGACAGATCACGGAGCGTTTCGGTCACTATCTTGTTTCTGGTTGGTTTTGGTTGGTTTTGGTTGGTTGTGGTTGATTGCGGGTGCTTGCAGGCGAATGTCGGGAGCTCGCCTGTCGGTTATCGGTTGTCGACGGCGTAACCCTCTGACCAAACTCAATGTAAAACCGGTTCGATCAGTTCGATGCTTTAAGCGCGGCGCGGCACGACTGCGAATAAAGCCCACGCACTCTCACACTGAGCCTGCGCCGAAACGGGCGCAATTCGACCAAGTCTTAATCCGTTTTAAGAAAATCAATCTTGTGTCCTAATCCAGCTTACCGCGAGGATTCAGATTCCCCAGGATCCACAAACTCACCCCGGTCGTTCTTAGGCAACACACCGATTGATGCCACCGCAGCGGTCGGGATACCACCATAGATATGCGGAAACAAGACGGCATCGCTGCCTTCAAAATGGTCATCCCGTGCCCCAACGGGGGCAGCCGGCTCAAACTTAACAACGATATTTTGGGCTTCAAGGGCCGCAACCCGCACGGCTATTATCAGCCAAGGACCCTGAAGATTCCGATAAAACTGATTCGCCACTTTAATCAGTGTCGCAATATCCCCAGCCGCATGGGTCATTTGGTCCTGCACAAAAGTCGGCGGGAAGTAGACCTGCTCGGCGGCCTCGGCCTGCTCCCAATCGTCCTGCGCCGCTAAGTGAAAGATTGTTGTTGTCATCGCTTATCTACTATTGACCACATTTGATTTTCACCCAGCGCCCGACCGCCCCTCATCATAACGGTCAACGACGGCTGCCTCAAATTTAAGAAACATCGTCCTTGCGCCCCTTTCTAGACGAGCAAAGACCAATGCAGCAAAACCGAAAATGGCTCAGAGCGATCGTTACAAACGGTTTGCGACAAGCGGGCGATTTCGGGGTTTGGGGTTTGGGGTTTAGGTGATTGTTCTTCGCTGATTATTGACGCACCCAAAGCAATACGACTTTCGCTTTCAGCCATGACCCTCTACGGAGCGATACAACAGGCCTGCGCTCAGGACGTCCCATTGGCCGACCTTCGATCAAAAGAAGCCGCCTACCGCAATATCTTGAAAGGCTTAGGACAATGGGTTCTACTGCTTCCATCTAAGAAGGATTCCGCTATGAAAAGTTTCGCGCAAAAAGTTGCCGTGGTCACCGGCGCAGGCTCTGGCATGGGCCGATACCTTGCCATATTACTCGCTCGGGCGGGCGCCGATGTTGTCATTTGTGATGTCAATACTGAGACCTTGGGCGAGACCGAGAAATTGTTGCAACATTACAACGTCGCCGTTTCCTCGATCCCTCTGGACATGGCCGACAAAGAGGCTGTTGAGGCCCTGCCTGAACAGGTAATCGCCCGTCACGGTAAGGTCGATCTTTTATTTAATAATGCCGGCGTGACCGTCGGCTCAGATTTCGAAACCATGCCCGAAACGGATTGGGATTGGGTCATGAACATCAATCTCAATGGCGTGGTCAACGCCACTCGGGCATTTCTACCTTACCTTAAGCAACAGCCGGAAGCCGTGCTCGTCAACACCTCCTCGATTTTCGGTATGATTGCGGTCGCCAAACAGTCGGTCTACCATACAACTAAATTTGCGGTCCGGGGCTTTACCGAAGGCCTCGTACGAGAATTTAAAGGCTCAAACCTGTCTGTTCATTGTGTGCATCCTGGGCACATCGGCACCAACATCATTAAAAATTCGCGCTTTACTGAAACCGATGATGCCGAAGACCAGCAGAAGAGTCTCCTCGGCATCAATGGCAGTCAAACCGAAATGAGCGATTTGTTCCGGAACAACGGCATGCACCCCAGTCGGGCCGCCCAAATCATTTTAGATGGCGTAACCCGGCGGCGCAGCAGAATTTTTATCGGGTTGGATGCAAAACTCATGGACCTCGCCCAACGCATCTCACCCATGCACTATGACAAGCTCATGCCTTTGTTCATGATCCCCATCACCCTTTTACGCAACAAAAAGCCCCTCAAGGATTTGCCGACGTCATAGTCTGCCAACACCGCTTTGCAGGATGATCATGAAGATTGCCGTCGAAGGCGGCGCATACCATTCAGCCAGCGGTCAATATCATCGCCCTTGCGCCGAACATAGTCCTCAACCTCGGCATGGGGCAGGACATGGAACCGCTCGTCGGCCAAGGCGTCAATCACGCACTGCGCCAAAACCTCCGGCTCAATGATGCCATCAGTTTGTCCATCTCCCAACTGCTTCGGCGCCATCGCCGTATTGACCCCTTGCGGACACAGTACCGACACACCAATACCGTCATCGCCATGGGTAATTGCTAAAAACTCGGCCAACTTAACCGCCGCGGCTTTGGTAACAGAATACGGACCAGAGCCGAGCGCCGCTAACAACCCTGCCGCCGACGCGGTATTAAGTAAATAGCCTGAGCCCTGCGCCAACATGCTCGGCAGAACCGCTCTGGCCGCGTAAACATGGCTCATCACATGCAGTTCCCACTGATTCTGCCAAACGGCATTCTCCGCGTCGGTTAAGACGCCTGCACCACCGGCCCCGGCATTCGAGCAAAACAAATCAATGCGGCCGTACCGGTCAATCACCCAGTCGACAAGCGCTATGATGTCGGCCTCATCGGTAACATTGCAGGCCCGGCCATCACACTCAATCGCGGTTGCAGCACGTTCAACCGCCGCTGAATCAAGGTCTGCCAGCACGATTCCCGCCGCGCCATGGGCCTTGAAGGCGCGCGCCATGGCTTGACCAATCCCCCCGCTACCACCGGTGATGACAACGACCTTATCTTGTAGTTCCATCTTCTGCGCCTCCTCAATTTCAAAAATGCCCTGATCCCTTTTATAGCACGCTTTGGCGGCGGCAAAGATAGGCGAGCCCAGCTGTTTCAATTTATACTCGTCGAGACACCCTAGAAAAGGCGCGCGTGATGCATCAGCAAGACTCCAGCACCGAGGTCCTGACCCAAGCCATTCTGCGTTACGCCGTTGAACGGATCAGAATGAACCCGCCAACCCTCGATGGCCCCAAGCCCGAGGAAACCCTACGCGCCATGGTCGGTCATACCATCGGCAAAGAAGGCCTAGGCGGTCTCGAAGCGCTTCGAATTTTTACCGATGTGCTGGCGCCCGCCTGTATCTCGGTTGACCACCCCCGGTTTTTTTCCTTTGTGCCCGCCGCGCCGACTGAAGCGGCAACCCTGTTTGATCTGGTTGTTGGCGCCTCCAGCATTTGCGGCACGTCTTGGCTAGAGGCAGCGGGCGCGGTGTTGGCCGAAAACGATGCCTTGCGCTGGCTATCCGACCTTGCGGGCTTTCCAGCGGGCGCAGGCGGGGTTTTTGTAAGTGGCGGCACCGCAGGCAATCTCAGCGCCTTAATTACAGCGCGCAGCCAATGGCGAAAAGATCCAACCAACACAACAAGAGGCCTGATTGTGACCTCTGAAGGGGCACATTCGTCGGTTGCACAAGCCGCATTTGTGATGGATGCAGATCTCAAGACGGTGCCCTGTGACGGCAGAATGCTTGGGTCTGAATTACGCAATGCAATTGATGAGCTGACCTCGGAAGACCGCGCTCGAGTTTTTGCTGTGGTCGCGACCAGCGGTACAACGAACTTGGGCTTTATTGATGACCTTGCGGGCATCGCGGACGTTTGCGGCGCAGAGGCGATTTGGCTTCATATTGATGGTGCTTACGGCGCGGCAGGACTCGCGGCCCCCAGTATCCGCGACCAATTCACGGGAATAGAACGCGCCGATAGCTTCATTGTTGATCCGCACAAGTGGTTGTTTGCTCCCTTCGATTGCTGCGCCTTGTTGTACCGCTCACCGGAACACGCCCGCCAGGCGCACCGACAGCATGGCGACTATTTAGAAGTGCTCTATGATGGCATCTGGAATCCATCAGACTACGCCCATCATCTCTCGCGGCGCGCTCGCGGCCTACCTTTTTGGTTCAGCCTAGCCACCCACGGCACCGATGCTTACGCGGCAGCAGTTGAGCAAACCTTGCTGTTAACCCAGCAAGCTGCTGACCTCATTGAGGCTAGCGAGCATCTTGATCTGATACTGCCGGCACACCTCTCAGTCGTCATTTTTAAGCGCTGCGGCTGGGATGCCAGCGCCTACACCCAGTGGAGTCAACAACTGCTTGAGCGTGGGGAGGGTTTTGTCATGCCAACGAAATACCAAGGCGAAACCGTTTTGAGGCTTTGCATCGTGAATCCAACAACCTGCCAGGATGACATTGCCTTCATCCTTGACTCATTGCATTGAACAAGCTCTTGAATTGATTGATTGATTTGGGCCTTGAGTCCAATTCCCGCCCGGGTTAACAAGAACCTGCCAGCGTCCAGGACCGTACTCAACCGCTGTATTTGACAGCCTTCGCTTCGTCCGATTTCAGCGTCACCTTAAGCCGGTCGATCACCTTGAATGATCACCCGGTGCATGTGCCGACGATGCCCCTGGTAGTCATTGAGTGCATTGTGGAATAAGCAGCGATTGTCCCACATCGCCAGGGTCCCTTTGGTCCAGGTTAACCGGGTTACATACTGATCCTGGGTCAGATGACGGGTCAGAAAGGCGATGAGTTCTTTGCTCTCGGCTCGGGTCCAACCTTGAATGCGATGCGTATGGGGTCGACTGCAATAGATACTTTTTCGGCCTGTTTCTGGATGGGTGCGAATGATCGGGTGCAGTACCTCTGACTCAGCAAACTCGTGATTACCGCCGTAGGCCGAACCCAACTGCGCTGTTGCTGAAACCTTTCGGTAGTCTCCGCCTTGGCCATGCACCATTTTGGGCGTATACACACCCGTCAAGCCTTCAAGCGTTGCTCGAAAGGCAGGGCTTAGATCCTCAAAAGCTCGGGTGGCATCAGCAAACAACGTATCGCCACCCACTGGCGGTACTTCGAGCGCATATAAAATCGTGGCTTGGGGCGGCCGCTCTTTATACGAGGTGTCGGTATGCCAATCGCCGCCAAAATTCAGCACCGCATCGGCCTCTTTGATGATTGGAATCACATGCGGATCATCATCAAGGGGTTTCATAAACGGGTAGATGTCCATTTCACCGAATCGGCCGGAAAAAGCCGACTGAGCCTTGGGAACGAGCGTTTGATTCCGAAAAACCAGCACACCGTGGTCAAGCCACGCCCGCCGGATATTCTCGATCGAGGCATCAGACAGTGGCTGCGCTAAATCAATGCCGCTGACTTCTGCGCCAATCGGGCCCAAATCGCTGTTCACTTGCATCACGGTGACCTCAACCAAAGAAGTCTCTCATCTTTGACCGGGCAGTAAAGGATGTAAACCCCTAGCATTTCATTTTGGCGCGGCGCGTGTTGTTATAGGCCCTATGCCCAGTTTAAACATCGGATGAGCCTATCATGTCCAGAAAAACGGTTGCCGTATTCCCGGGAGATGACGCATCCCCCGAAGTCATGCACCCCACGGTCGAACTACTCGAAAAACTGCACCTGCCCATCGACTTTGTGTATCCGATGGTCGGTAATGAGGCCCTTGCGGCGCACGGATCACGCTTTCCGGAAACCTCAAAGGCACAAGTGGACGAAGCCGACGCCACTTTCTTTGGCTCAACCAGCGGCCAAAGCACCGAGGCCTTGTTTTATCTTCGCTGGGGCAAGCAAACCTATGCCAATGTTCGCCCTTGCCAATTTCGCCCGGGTTATCGATCCCCCATGGCAAACCCAGAAAATATTGATTTTGTCGTGGTTCGAGAAAATCTTGAAGACCTCTACCTGGGATTGGAGGGCGATCTCACCGACTTGGCTGGCCTGAACCTCTACTCAAAACACGCCAAGACTGCCTTAAAAGATATGGGGGCAGGACGCTACGCCATCAAGGTGATTACCGAGGCTGGCTCCGAGCGGGTAATCCGTTTCGCTTTTGAATTAGCCCGCAAGCGCGGGGGTCAACGCAAAGTAACGCTCACCTCGAAATACAACATGCTCGCCAAGGCCGACGGCTACTTTCGAGAGATTGGTTTTGAGGTGGCAAAGGACTACCCCGACATCGCCTTTGAAACGTTCATCGTTGATGATTTTCTTTGCCGCATGATTACCAATCCTTGTGCGCTCGATGTCGTCGTCATGCCCAACCTGTATGGCGACATTATGTCCGATGGTGCCGCCGGATTAATCGGCGGATTGGGCCTCGCCCCTTCTGGCTGCTATGGCGCAGACTACGCCTATTTTGAATCGGCGCACGGGACGGCGCCAGATATCCAGGGGCAAAACATCATTAATCCCACCGCAACTTTACTGTCTGCAAGCATGATGTTGTCTTATCTTGGACTTGATAATGCGGCCAATACAATCGAGGCCGGCATTTCAAGGCTGTACGCCGCAGGTCAGTGCTTACCCGTGGATCAAGGCGGAACCGCCACAACCAGTGCGTTCTTTCAGGCCCTGGATGGGGCGCTGGGTCTTACTTGACCTAAGCGCTGCGATTCAGCGACCGGCCCGCACCGTCACGAGCATTAAACTGCGGCCTTGAGCGCATACAGCACTCGGCCAATCGCGCACAAGACCTGCTCGTCATTGATCACCCGAACTTCGATGGTGCAGAGTTGGCGCCCGCGTTTGATCACTCTCGCCTCAGCATCCAACCATTGGCCTTGCGCCTGCCTTAAGTAGGTGACGTTCAAGTCAGCCGTACCTGCTGGCTGACTGCCCTCTCGGATCTCAGTAAACACGGCTGCGACGCCCGCCATATCAATCATGGTCGCCAGCACGCCGCCGTTCACACTGCCGCCAATACCCGCGGGGGTCGTTGCGGTCTTCTCCAATCGCAGGCGAACGAAATCAGGCATTGCCTCGACGAGCTTTAAGCCTAAATATTGATGAAAAGGATGCTCATCGAAGGTCCTGAAAAACTCATTCATTACTGTTGCGCTCTTGATCCAGGGAAGGCTGGTCAAACGATATCAAAACCCATTTTGGATGGACACCACGAATTCATAATCACTTACCAATGGGTCATCCCTATTTTTCACGGGCACGGCGAAATCCAGATGGATCATTTTGCCGCGCTCAGCCTTTGTCGGCGCGAGCCGTAATCCCAGCCCCACATCCATCAGGCTTTGTCCGCGGCGCCCAGCAACGTCATCAGGCGTCCAGGCGCGGCCCACATCGGCAAAGACAAGCCAACCCAAATTCATCAAGCCGAAGAGGTTTCGATCGAGGTACTGACGGCGCTCGAGACGCAGGCGCAGGCGCCGGTCCCCAGCTTGCACGCGATCGATATAACCCCGCGCGCCGGTTTCTCCGCCAAGAAACAGCTGCTGGCCCGTCATGACGTTACGCGCGACATCAAAATTGAGTGATGCATGGTAGCCCGCGCCAACACTGGGTTTGAATAAGCCTCGGATGCCGGCAGAGAAAACAATATCTTGGGTTTCATTGCCTTCCAAATCCCGTAAACCGCTTAGGGATACATCCCAGCGCAGTAACCCTTTTTGAGAGGCTAAGACCGCCATTCCCGCGGATGCCGACACCTGAAAGCGGTCTTGATCCCCGCCCAAGGCCGCCGGGCTGATGGCAAATCGCAGGTTGTGCACGAGACCCGTCTCGATGTCCTCGGTAAAACCAATCAAATCAAAGTTGCGTGTGTTTAAAAACTGATCTCTGACACTGGACCATTGAACAAAGGGCGCGACCAGCTTTCGGGTCCTGATCTCGTCTGCCTCTAAATGCGTGGCTCCTGCCAAGAAGACGTCTTGATCCTCATACAGCAGACCAAACGTCACGCGGTGGCTACGACCTGCCTTCAGGCCGCTCGAGATACCATAAAAAAGCGCAGCGGCTGCTTGCTTCCGCTGCGTATCACGGACCCGTTCACCAAACTGGTAAACCCCGATTTGCTCACTAATCTCACTGACTTCCAAACCCCAGCTTTTACGCGTATCTAAGGCGTAAAAAGGCTGCCCAATAGCAAACGCGCGCACATCACCATCATCATTGTTCTCAATGTAGACCGAAGATTGAACCCGGGTATTCAGCAGATGCTGAGTTGACAGCTCGAACTGCTGGCCCTGACGATCTAGATTTTTAACCGTTTTAAATTCAACTTGGACCCCAAGACCGAGCAGGTTTTTTTCGCGCACCCCAAAACCCGTCTTACTGTTTCCGCCTGAACGATTCAGCGCCAACCGGGGTGTTAAGGACCAAGCATCCTGGGTGGTGACTTCAACATCAACTTCAGATTCACAGGGATTCCGAACTTTAATGCTGGCATCCATCAGGTAAGGTCGCGAACGCAATAATCGCGCAGACTCCGCCAACGCTGCAGGCGACAGGGTTGATCCCACCTCAAACAACAATTGCGGCTTGATCACCGATTCACGGGTTTGCCAATGCAAACGGTTTAAGCCCGCAAGGATTTCGTCACCAAGGGTTTCACGGCTTGGATCAAATACGGGCTCGCCCTTCATGACAATGGCGCGCACTATCGGTAGCCGCTTAATCGCCAGGGCACGCTCGACGCGCTGTGAGGGCTCGCTCGCGCACTCCGAGACGGGCAAGGTATCCGCCACTGCTTTAGTCACTAAAATCACTGGCGATAACACCATTAGAAATAGAGGTAGAATCTGGCGACGTAGGCGCATCGACGGCATTGTGCTGAATCCTGAAAAAAGCCAGTCTACCTGAAGCCCGCTCTCGATCACTAATCACCGACGACGATAGTCATTGGTTTTGATCCGTCCACCAGCATCGGTTCACCCGATAGATAGACTGACTACCTTACGTGACCTCGAACCGCAAAATAGGTTTCCTTCTGTGTTGACGTCCGGTCAAGTGGTTCTGGATTTTGGTTCGCGATGATTGCTTTGCAACGCCCTGCCTTCCATCTGATTCATGCAAAAAAAACCCGGCACTAGCCGGGTTTTTTAAATCGCCCTAGAGAACTCCTAGAACTGATAGCTTAATTCAAGTCCAACGGTCCTAGGCCTATTTACGATCCCTGCTGCAAACAAGGTCGCAATTGGCTGAAAAACCTCAAATCGTTGATCGGTAAGATTCTTACCATAGGCCTCAACAGCCCAATTCTCTGCATAGTAACCAATCGACAAAGAAACATCTTCTCGAGCGCCTACTTTAGATTGCGTTAGATTAAGAAGTGACGCATCAAAAGCTGCAATCTTAGTGACTTTAGCAAAGACATCAACTGAGCCGTCACCGACTGGGAAGGACAGAGTACCACCCACACCCAAAGTGTATTCAGGCGAATTTCTTGGCGTTAAAAAGGTGGCATCCTCAACGACGGTAACACCGTCATTAGGATTAATGTCCGTATCGAAGACTTCGTATTCAGCATCCAATGTGCCGTAGTTCAAGAAGACCCGGGCAACGTTGTTGAAGACGTACTGAATTTCAATTTCTACGCCGGAGTACAGCACACTACCGGCATTGTCGAACACCGAGGCAACCGTTTTGGTGTCGGGGTCTAGCGCAACAAATGACTCTTGCTTGTCTTCGAAATCATTTCTGAAATAAGTCGCATTAAAGCGTAAGCGATTATCTAAATGCTGACTCTTATAGCCTATTTCTAAATTACCAGCCGTTTCAGGGTCGTACTGATCCCGCTCAAAATCCCGAATGTTCTGGTTGACGCCGAAGAAACCGCCCGAATGAAACCCTTCCGAGTAGGTTGCGAAAACCATCGACGTATCATTGATCGTGTACGTTAAACCGATCTTGGGCGAGACCTCCGTCCACTCTTGCTCGAGATCAGCATATTCAGGGAACTGCCGAAGTGTTTCACGATCAGCTGTCGTCAGATACGACTGGCCAGCGATGAAATCTTTTTCTTCCTTGGTCCAGCGTATACCAGCCGTCAGGGTTAAGGCATCGGTCAGATCGTAATCCATTTGCGCGAATACCGCGGTAGATATTGTCTCTTGCGTCTCATACAAGATCTGATGAATATTCTGCGTGGCTATTCCCTCAGCCGTCATACCTTGATCACAGGCAACCGGCGCGAAACCGCCGGCCTTACAAACGTCTAAACCACTCACACCAGGCCCACCCAAGTCTGGATTGGCCAGATTTGCGCCAAATAACACACCCCAAAACGCATCACCTGTGTACCAATCTTGCACAAACTCATTTTGAAAGTAGTACAGACCCGCGGTGAAGCTCAATCGATCAAAATTACCGTCGATCCTAAGCTCTTGGCTGGTTTGGTCATACTCATTAAAGCGCTCGATGGTTATGAAAGGGAAAGACGATGCGTCGTAGTCGTAAAGGCGGTATTCATCTACTTGGCGATAACCTGTTGAAGAAACAACCGTCAGATTTTCGTCTATGTCCAAGCTCATATTGAGCGTCACCGCATCCGTGTCGAGGCTATAGTTGTTGTCTTTATCGTTGTCGGAAAACTCGGGCCGATCCAGCGTATTTCGACAAGCCCCAAAAATATTACAGTTTAAAAACCCGCCGCTGAAATCATTTTCGGGGGACCCGGCTGGAGGCGCTGGTAACAAACCTGCTGGGACGTTGTAATTCGTATGGAAAGCATCGAGCGTGCCTTCATCCGAAAAGGTCTCAACGGTCAAGGTTGCTTCAAAGTTATCGCTTGGCGTAAACAAGAATGTCGCGCCTCCGGCTGAGTAATCTTTTTCTGCGACACCGTTACCCGTCGTTACGTTATCCATGAACCCGTCGTAGTCTATTTTCGTCGCAAACAATTTCATCGCGACGTTATCGCTAATGGCGGTGTTCAACACACCACGTACTTCCTGCTGGCCATCTTTACCTGCGGTTACCTTAAACTTACCGCCAAGCTCACCCGTCGGCCTGCTCCGAATCACGTTAACAACGCCACCCACCGTATTTTTACCAAAGAGCGTACCCTGTGGTCCCCGCAGCACTTCCACTCGTTCTAGATCAAAGTTTTCTAGGACTTGCCCTGCTGCAGTACCCAAATAGATACCGTCAATCACGACCGCAATGGGGGCATCAAACGAATTATCGTCACTCCGAGTTGGGCTGATGCCGCGAATGTTAATATCCGCACCGCCGCCACCACGACCACCATTGGTACCGAAAATTAGATTCGGCGCATACCCATCGAGATCCGAGAGGTTTCGAATCGAGCTATTCTCCAATTCTTGGGTCAGTGCCGTAATCGCAATCGGCACGTCCTGAACCGATTCCTCTTGCTTTCGCGCCGTTACTACGACCTCTTCAATAAACGCATTTCTCTCCGCAGCCCAAGTGCCACTAGAAAAAGCCCCTAAAATGCTCGCAGCACCCAACGCAGCTGCCACGCTCAACCCGATTTTGTAGCTCATCGCCTAACCCCTATTTGTTTTTTTTAACCCACTTTGCAACAGTAAACAAAAATGACCGAGCAATGCAAGCTTGTGCCCAGCTTTATTTTCGACCTCAAACCCCTCTTATTTGCTTAAAACGCAATCCCTGGAAGCGCGCTTTTTGAAGCGCTCTCTCGCTTACGCTGCTTGCGCAGCGACATATGATTGAGATGGAAGTAGAGCAGAAAAATCAAGAATCTACCTGTAAGTTAGGCGACAGAAAAGCGAAAAAACCGGCGCATTGTCCAACCGGGACAGATACCAACTTTAAGTGTCCTGATAAGAAGAAGCTGGTACGTATGTCCAGGCAGCAATCTTTTAGTCTTAGACCGCCAAGCACATTTTATTGCCTCGCCTGTTCTGGTCTTACAATTTATCGGACGCCGAACCTTGAGCAGCTTGGATGGCGTCTGGGTTGAGCCCAATTGCGTAACCCTTTACTATGCCTACCACTAACGGAGCACTAATTCATGACAACCTTAAACATCCCAAAGTTTGGCGAGTTGCTCGCCCCACACCTTTCCAGAATTCCAGACGCGGCCCGACCCGGGGCGTTAGCGCGACTTGAGCGCTCCGCCGCCGAGCGATACCGCGGTTGGGCCGAGGCTTTACCGGAGCACGCCGAAGGCCTTTTGTCCTGTGCAGCACGTGAGGACGAAATTGCCGACCGCATTGAGGCCATCCTACCAGTGCCCGCCGAGTTTGAAGCCTTGGTTTGCGAGGTGATCCCGCTTGCCGTTGCGACCTATTACGCAGTTTTCGAGCCTTACAACGTTTGGGATCAAATGGCGATTCAGGCCAATGCCGAGCGCCAGGGTTCGCTTGCTTGGCCGGCAATGGTGCCCGCTTTTCCAGAGCATACTGACGAACTGATGGCGCTATCGACGCTCGAACTCAAAAGTGGCGATTTTCTCGACGCCCTTCTTAGCAAGCAAGCGGCCTAAGCTTCCGGATTGCCAGCAAACGCTGGATGCGTGTCGTCCACGGGCGACCAGCCCATTGCTGTTTTCTGCCAATAGCTGGACGTAATTTCAACCCAACTTGAGTCATCAAGGCTACCCACCTTGATGAACTTAATAGCGGGCATTTCTGCGACATAGCTGATCAGCGGCGAGCCGCAGTTCCCACAAAACCCGCGCGTGACGTGGCTGCCCTCGCTGCCCACAACCGTGAAGGTTTTTAATTCCCCAATTAGATTGAGCGACTCCACTGGAATAAAAAGGATCGTTGCCTTGCCGCTACCGGTGCTTTTTTGACAATCTTTGCAATGGCAATGATGCGCCGACAGCACATCCGTTCTCGGGAACGTATAATGGACCTCGCCACACAAGCAGCCACCGCGCTCTAACGTTGATTCTTCTGTCATAGTCTTCTCCTCTTGCATTCACGCTTTGGTCAGTTGATCAGCGCTTCGCCCATTCAACGCAGCTTTTATTGGTGCGTTTTAAGCGCTGCGCCCTTGCAACTTCAAGGCGCCGTCGGCCAGCACCGGTTATCCCTTCGATAAACCGCATCCGTTGACCGCTCACCTAAAAGCGATAAAGGTGCGCCGGCAAAATAGGGATCCTGCGTGGGTTGCGTTCGACTCCAATCCACCCGTTCACTTCGGTACGCCATTTTCCACTCGCCATTGATCTTGACGTATCGATCCAGGTACCGACCCGCGATGACAATGTCCAATGGACCGGACGCGTCCGGCACCTTGTGGTACGCATTAAAATAGATCTCACCAAAAGCTTCTTCGCCTTCAAACTCGATGAGATGATTGCCGATCATGTGATGGTTGGCGATATGCCCTTCGAGCGCCGTGATTGCGTAGTCGATAAACACCTCTGGCGTGCCATTGATAAAGCCGTACTCGCAATAGGCGTCCGCGCTAAAAACGGAGTGCAACAAGGTTCGGTCTAATCGATCTAACCCCCGCATGTAGCGACACGATAGTGCATAAATTTCTTGTTGATCCGCGAGTTTTTGTAGGTCGCTCATAGCGTCTCCTTTGCTTCTGGGTAACTCCCCAGGTTAATGCCCCAGTTGGTTGGGTTTTCAAGCCTCGGCGCCTGGCCGTTGGCCTGATACTTTTTAACACGCCGATCTACTGATCGACGGTCTTCCAGACAAGCCTACGCGTTACCGGGAAGCCTATCCTCAACGCTGCAACGCCTAAACACGCAGTCTTAGATCGCGGACGTTTGGTCTTGCACAACTTTTAAAGGCTGATTACTCGTCCATCGCCACCGACGCAGATGCCAAATGATGCCATGACGCATCGTCTTGATTGTTCAGCCCCTTGGTTAACGCCGCGAAAGAACCCTCAGCGCGCTCATCAACCACATCTCGGCGACGACTCCAATCCATCACCACTCGTCGGAACTTGAACTTCCAATTTGAGCCCTCACATTCGAAGCGATCTAAATAGCGCCCTGAGAACACCATCTCGGAGGCCCCATCAAGCAGCAGATGTTTTGCAAACACCAAGCTCTCGGTTGCCGCGTGCTGCTCACTCAAAAACTCGAACACGGTATTGGTGACGCGATGCTGGGTGAGTTGGTACTGGCCCGCCAGAGCGCCCATCACAAGATCCGCAAACACATGGGCCTCACCTTTAAAGCCGCCATAATCAACCGTCGCCGATGGCCAGTAGACGGCCTTCATCAAACTCGCATCTAAACGATCCAGCGCTCGGCTGTGGCAATTCAGTAATTCAACAATTGCCAAACGAGCCCCCATGTTAGCGGCTGACGGCACCTGTCCGGGTAAACTGATCATGATGACCTCCTTTTATTCCGACATCCTTAATGTCTCTTATCGACCGCTAATGCTTTGATCATCGATCATTCTTCCGTCTGTTGTCCTTGATGCATTGAACCCGATGCATCAACTTGAGGTTACCATGGAAAATCCGCTGGTGATCGGTCGCAATGACCTCTCGCGTAATGTCTCGCCCCTTTAACCACAATGCATCAAGCAAGACTGATTGGCCCTCTCAAGACACAACTTATCCCCATTTTCTGGGCGAATGTAAAACCTTTCAGTTCAACTCAGATCATCCAAAAGTTCCTGCAACACCAGGTAAGCGCGAGTCCAACAACTTAACACGTCGCAATAATCTGTGGCATGCTCACCGCCTACCGTTTTTTGAATAAAATTGGAGTCGTAAACATGTCAGAGACAGAAAAAGGGCGGGCTCGCGCCGCCGGCAGATCGATTTATGACGTTTTATCGACCGACGCGGTGCCCGCCCCGCCCCCTCTGCTCGCCTCGGCTTATGACTTTCTCGGTGATGCCGACCTCGATGCCCAGCGCTATACCGACCCAGGCTTTGCCGCCAAAGAAATGACTAAAATGTGGGCCAAAACCTGGCAATGGGCCTGTCGGGAGGAGCACATTCCGGAGGCAGGTGATCGCTATGTTTATGACATCGGTCCTTACTCGGTCATCATTTCCCGCGATGAGGCCGGCGCGCTGCACGCTTTTAGAAACAGTTGCACCCATCGTGGTACTCGACTGATTGGGAGCGAAGGCACGGGTTTTGGCAGTGGGATTACGTGTCCGTTTCACGGCTGGTCTTGGCACTGCGACGGCACACTCGAACAAATCCCAGCAAAATGGGATTTCCCACATGTGCAACCACAGACCCATGATTTAAGACCCGTCGCCTGCGCCGTTTGGGGTGGTTTTATCTTTATCAACTTAGATACAGCGGCTGCACCCTTGTCGGACCAACTGGAAGTGATGACGGAACATTTTGAGCATTTCCCGCTGGACACCCGCCGCATCAAAGTACATGTTCAAAAACGTCTGCCGGCGAATTGGAAGGCGGCACAAGAGGCTTTTTTAGAGGCTTATCACAATGTTGAGACCCATCACTCACCAAACGGCGCCAATACCCAGTACGATATTTTTGGACGATTTGTTACTCGATTTATTCACAACACGGGCACCTATAGTCCAGAAAGCTTAAATGATTATCCTGGCACGGAGTGGCGAGACCCCGTGCTCACCGAAGCGGAGATTTTGGCGCGGACGGTCGGCATTACCCGCGAATTAGAGGCCGGCGAAACAGCACGCGCCGTCGCTGCTGAAGATGGCCGATCCCGGCTGGCAAGCGCGCTGGGTGAGTCCCAAGCAGACCTGAGCGACAGTCAGATCCTGGATTCCATTGAATACCATCTATTCCCGAACATGTTTTTTTTCCCCGGCATTAATATTCCAATGGTCTATCGCTTCAGGCCGGATGGTGACCAGGTCGATACTTGCTTGTTCGACTTGCTCATTCTCGAGCCTTGGCCCGCAGGCCAAGCCAAACCCTTTCCGCCGGAACCGGTGTTCTTGGATGTCAACCAATCCTATACCGATGTGCCGGAACTCGGCTGGCTTGGGCGGGTTTACGATGAAGATACGGGAAATCTCGCGCTGCAGCAGCAAGGCCTAAAGTCTGCCGGGAAAGGCTTAACCCTTGGCAATTATCAAGAGGCAAGGATCCGGCGCATCCATCAAACCCTAGACGAGTTTTTGAAAGCGTAGCTGAAGAAAAGGCGAAGATGCGGAATCGACGTTAAATATTCTTCGCCTCTAATTCAGCGCGGATTTCAGCATGTCGGGCTTCGGTAATGGGGTAGTTCCAAACGATTGCCGCCCCTGTCAAAAAGAACAAAGACGGGAAGGTCGAAAACAAGAACCGTAAACCAAACAATTCGTCTTCGCCATTACTGACGCCGGCTTCAAAACCAAAAAAGCTCAGACCAAATAACGCAATGGCACCGCCAAAAGAGGCCGTCGCTTTTTGGGCAAAAGACCAAGCTGAGAAAAACAAAGCCGCACGATTTTCGCCGGTTTCCAACGTATCCAAATCAATAACATCAGCCTTCATGGAATTCGGTAGGGTTTGCGAGAAACCGCCTGCAGCAAAACCCGTTGTAAGGGTCATGGGCAGCATCCACCAGAAATCACCCGGCCCCAACAGTAAATAACAGGGGTGCGCAAACGCCAGCATGAAAAAGGATACTAAGTAGGCTCTATGCTTACCCACTCGCTTTGAAAAAGCGACCCAAAATGGCACGGCGATAATGCTCGCCGCATAAAAAAAGCTGAGCATATAAATCGCCTTGTCTTCCGCCTGCAAAACATCGGCAATGAAAAACAGGTACAGGGGCGTTGTAACATTGAGGCCGAGCGAGCCAATCATGAAGGCTAACACCAGCCGCTTAAACGGCCCGTTTGCCGCCATTAATTTCAGACCCGCCAGAACACTGACTTGTTGCCTGGGCTGATAAGGCGCCTCGGCGACATTGGTTAGTGTGAGGGTTACGCAAACGGGCATGAGCACCAGCATGGTTAATCCCACCAATTCAAGTACGACGCTCGACCCGCCAATGCCGAAAATAAGCAGCGCCATAGCGGGTATCAATTGCGCGGAGAGCGAGCCCAAGGAGTTAAAAACCGCGCGACTGCCCGTGACTTTACTGCGCTCGTGATAATCCGTGGAGAGCTCCGAGCCCCAAGCATAGTAAGGAATAAGCATCATGGTAATGGCCACAGACAGCATGAAACTCCACAATGCTAGGTGAACCCAATTTATTTGGGCCTCATTAAAGAGGAGCTCGTAGATCGGACGCATGTAAACTTGGCCCAGGTCGGGCAAGAACAGCTGAAATACTGACAGCATCATTAAGGGCGTGGCCAAAGCAATCCAGACTTTACGCCGACCAAAACGACTGCGTGTGTGATCGCTCAAGTAACCGACCAAGGGGTCGGTTATGACATCGGTCCATCGCACTAAAAATAAAATAGTGCCAATCACGACCAACGGCACGCCCATATCGCTGGCGTAAAAGCGCGGTATAAAAACCGCGACAGGGAACAATGACATAGCGATCGGTAGATCGGTGAGCCCGTAAAAAAATAATGACCTGCGGGTTAGCCTCATTGACGTGTCATCCTTATATTCCCAATTCGCACTCGCCTAAAAAAGCGTCCGTTGTTAACCCTTTACATAGAACATTTGTCATTCAGCGAAAACGAGGCGCTATAATTTCAGATGGCGAGAAGCTAATTTGCATGCTAGGTTGCCCACAACATAGTGGGTTCCAAGGAAGATCGCAACAATGAACAACACGCAAGTTTTGCTTAAGCGCCGCCCAAATGGCGCGCCGGTGGCGGCCGATTTTGAAGCCGTTACTACCGTTATGGCCGGCCCCCAAGACGGCGAAGCCCTCATTAAGAACGAGTACATTTCGATGGATGCGGGCTTTAGAAACTGGATGGATGAAGATGCCGGTGACGCAGTGCTGCCGGCTATGGCGCTTGGTCAACCTGTCATGGGACTGACGGTTGGCGTGGTTGCAGAAAGTCGCCACGCAACGCTCAAAGAAGGCGATCTTGTCATGGGCCGTCTGGCGTGGGAGCAGTACTCGCTTGCTGGCGACGACTTTCTTGTCGTGCTCGATCATCAAGATACCGATACGCCAAAGCACTTCCATCTCGGTATTTTGGGTGATACCGGGATGTCCGCCTACTTTGGTTTGACCGATATTGGCCAACCCAGGGCGGGCGAAACCGTTGTGATTTCCGCCGCAGGCGGAGCCGTTGGCTATGTTGCCGGTCAAATCGCCAAATTAATGGGCGCTGGCCGAGTCGTCGGCTTGACCAGCAGCAATGTGAAGGGAGAAAAACTTAAATCCGAGCTCGGATACGACGCCTTTATCAACTATCAAGAACCAGACCTCGATCGACAGTTTTCAGCTGCCTGCCCAGACGGAATCGATGTGTATTTTGATAACGTTGGGGGGCCTATCCTGGAAACCGTTTTAAATCACGTCAACGTCGGCGCTCGGATCCCGTTTTGTGGCGCTGTGGCTGATTACAATAATAAACAGCCCCAAGGGCCCTCCAATCTTTTTCAAATCGTGACTAACTCCGTCCGATTGCAAGGCTTTATGACCCACCTCCAACTTGAACGCTATCCGGAAGCCAGAGGTCAGTTAACGGCCTGGCTTAAGCAAGGGCAGATTAAATCGCTAACCCACGAATACGAGGGCGTTGCCCAGTGCGGCCACGCCTTTGCGGACTTGTTCGCGGGCAAGAACTTTGGCAAAACGCTGGTAAAAGTCTAAGGCAAGCCTGGTCGAAGCCTGATCTGCCCGCCGCTACTCGCAACGGTAAGATTTGACGCGGGCTCTTCGCCGCTTCCCGTGAGCCTCTGTAGGATCCTGCCCGCGAACGCTCTTTATAAAAACGCCAAAGCAAACAAAGCACCCGAGCAGGAACTGATTTGACTTTGAACGACTGGTTCTAAAGACCAAAAAGTGTCATAAGTCATTTATTTTAATCAAAAAGCCACAAATCGATTCATTCTTGCATGATTCTGTTCTTAACTGATTGAAATTGATCTTGCGCGTGTGTTAGTTTCCAGCTTAGGAGAGGGGCGTAGTAGAGCTTAAAGTTTTCTGCTTTGGTTATTCGACGCATAAACAGCATTCCCGTCTATTGAGGAGGCTATAGCAAATTATGGAAAGTTCGATGAAGCGCGAAAATTTAAAGAAACTTGCTCAGTTAAAGGCTGTCATTCTAGGAATGGAAAAGGATTTTGGTCTAGACAATCTCACAGAGCAGGAGAGACGAATCCTGAGCGCAATGTCTGAGATTGGGACCGGTGATGATAGCTTGGTGAGCAGCAAAGCGGTACGCAATAGTCTGTATTGCGCTGACCTATCTGCACCCACTTATCATCGAGCCCTGAAAGCCCTGCTCGATAAGCAGTATCTCAAACCGGCCGAGGGTCGAAAAACCGGCTTGTATCGGCTCTGCTTGTAAGCCAAAGGCGCGAGTTATCATTGCAGTGCGCTATCGTCGCGGCGGCGCACCGCCGTGCGCACCTTGACCACGTTGCCCTGTCCCTTTTTGCTGCCACCGGCTCAAAACGGGAATTCTCTGGGTCACAAACACCTCCTACATTAACCTCTAGAGCTCCGAGCGCTATGAGCCTACCCACTTCGCTTCACGCCCAAACAGGCGTCATTCTGGGCGAATTCTAGAGTGCCCTTTAATCACAACAAACTGCTGGGTGAGCTCCTATCGGGTGTGTTGATCATTTTTTGGTTCTTAATGAGTTATCTGCTCAGCTATGAAACCATCAGCGGGTTTATAGCGCCGTTTATTGAGTCAATGCAGATCGCTTCTTTCTTGATTTTTTTACCCCACGGTATCCGCGTCATCTCGGTTTATTTCCTTGGGTATAAAGCCGTGCTTCCGCTCTTCATCTCACATTTACTCCTCTACCAATTCTTTGAAAAAATGCCGCCCTATGAGACTCATATACCACTTGCTCTCGTGGGGGCACTTAGCCCTTTGATTGCTTTCGAATTGCTTCGCGTCTGTGACTTAAAGAGTTACTACCGACCCAATCCGCCGGACGCAATGCCCAACACTGTGGGCCCCCTTTTGCTTGCGGGTATCCTTGCGGCCATTTTTAACGGGTTAGTGACCCTTGCGATTTTAATGCTTAGTGACAACCCCGTTGCGAATCTAAACTTTCTACTGGGCTATTTTATTGGCGATCTGCTCGGGTTTGCTGTCATCTTGGGCTTGATCGTCACGATACGAAATCTCCGTGATTCATTGAAGAGCAATTAAAACAATTCTTGATCCCACCGGAACAGCGAGAGCCGGTTTCTTCAACACACAAATGATCGAGCGACGCGCAATCAGAAGGGTCCGACCATGATTAGTACCCAATGCCACAACACCCAAGCGGCACCCTCCAAGTCCATGCACCCCGTTCTAAAGGGGCTCGCGGCGATGTGTATCACCTATCTCAGCATTGCAACGGCCTTTGCAGAGCCGCTCCCACTCGCCCTGCTGGGCAAAGCACCAGCCCTGCAGGGGCAAGCGTTGCACTACTTTGCCGATAATCCCGCAGCCACAGGCTACCTCGCGACGCCGACCGAGGTGCCCAGTAAAGGCGCGGTGATTTTAATCCACGAATGGAATGGTTTAACGCGCCGGATCAAGGAAACCGCAGATGCCTTTGCCGCCGTGGGTTATGTTGCCCTTGCGGCGGATCTCTATAGTGGTCGAATCGGTCTCAATCGTGACGAAAACATGGCCTTGGTTCAAGAAACGATGCAGGCGCCGGATCAGATTATCCGCAATCTCAATGCAGCCTTAGCAACGCTTAAAGCCCGCCCAGATGTGCCCGGCCAGGTTGCCACAATCGGCTGGTGTTATGGCGGCGGCATCGCTTTATCGTTTGCTCTGGGCGGGGACAATCATGATGGCACCGCTATTTTTTATGGCCGCCTTTTGAACGACCCAGAAGTCTTAAAACAAGTCCAACATGAGGTGTATGGCACCTTTGCCGGGTTAGATCGCGGGCCCAGTGTCGAACAAGTTTCAGCATTTGTCACCGGCCTGCGTACCGCGGGTATTGACAATGACATTCACATTTATGACGACGTACAACACGGCTTTTGGCTCCATGTGGATCGCGACTTAGATCGAAACCAGGCGCCTGCGAAACACGCCTGGGGTCGGCTTTTGAACTACCTCGATCGCGTGCTGTCACCCCTTAAAACGGATTCAAAGGGCGCCTAAGCCGCACCGAGGCCCCATCCGCTTTTTAGATCGCGCTGATGACGTGTCGCATTCCCTAGACCTAACTAAGATCTCGGATAGTTTTCACCTACATCGTAATGCTGTCGATAAATATAATTCGTTGCCGCAACAAAGCCTTCGATACTGCCACAATCAAATCGATGGCCTTTAAAACGATACGCTAATACTTGGCCCGCTTTTGCCTGCTCATTCAAGGCGTCGGTAATTTGAATCTCACCATTGCGCCCGGGCGGGATCCTTTTCAAGATCTCAAAAATATCGGGCGTTAAAATATAGCGTCCGATCACAGCAAGATTGCCCGGCGCCGCACTGGGGTCTGGCTTTTCAACCATGGCAGTCACGCGCACCAGATCATCCCCTACCGCTTCACCGGACACGATGCCGTAACTGCCTGTTTTTTCCCATGGCACCTCTTCAACGGCGACGATGCTGCAACCGTGGGCCTCGTGCAGGACCACCATTTGTTCAAGGACCGAGTCAGGCTCATGGACGCAGAAATCATCAGCCAGAACCACAGCAAAAGACTCATCGCCCACCAGCGGCTCACCGGTCAGTATCGCGTGGCCCAACCCCTTCATTTCCGTCTGCCGGGTGTAGGAAAACGAACACTGTTCAATCAACCCTCGAATGCCCGACAGTAGAGTTTCTTTAGAACTGCCCGCGATCTGGTGCTCAAGCTCATAGCTCGTATCAAAATGATCCTCTAGCGCCCGCTTGCCCCTGCCCGTCACAAACCCAATCTGGGTTAACCCAGCGCTCAAGGCCTCTTCAACGCCATACTGAATCAACGGCTTGTTCACGATCGGTAACATTTCTTTGGGCATCGCTTTTGTAGCCGGCAAAAACCGAGTGCCGTAGCCCGCAGCTGGAAATAAACATTTACGAATCATTTTGACATCCCATTTTTACACAATGAGTAGCGCGTGTTCCAAAATTGCAGGGCGCTAGCCTTCATAAGACGAACCCAACATCGGGGAACAGGCTTGGCAAAAATGCTCAAGAGATTGCACATTGCACCTCCAGCGCTTAGCCGCCACTGCACCTAAAATTTAATCACCGCTGTCTGGGAGCAATGCCAGATGACCTAAGCGACGCGGCGCCCCTGCTGCCGGCACAAACCAAAGGCGCCAAACAAGCGGGCGTCGCCCGCTGAGCGGCTTTACTATCGATTAAGGCTCCTCGACTCGGCCGTAGGCATCATCAAAACGAATAATATCATCCTCACCGAGATAAGGACCCGATTGCACCTCGATAATCTCGAGTAGCACCTCACCCGGATTCTCCAAACGATGGGTCGAGCCCTGAGGGATATAGGTCGACTGGTTTTCAACCAATTCAAACACTTGGTCATCGCAGGTGACCCGCGCAACCCCCGACACCACGACCCAATGCTCCGCCCGATGCACATGCTTTTGTAGGGACAGGCGCTGGCCCGGCATCACGCCAATGCGCTTGGTTTTATGTCTGGGGCCCTCATCGACAATCTCATACCATCCCCAGGGTCGGTTGACCCGCCGGTGCAGCAGGTGTTCAGCCCGACCTGAGTCTTGCAATCGATCGACCAGCACCTTGACCTGCTGGCTCTGACTGGCGGCCGCAACCAATACGGCATCAGCCGTCTCAACCACAACAACCTCTTCAAGCCCCACCACCGTCACCAACCGGTTTTCGGCGAACACCAAACTGTTTGACGTATTTTCAAAAATCACGTCCCCCTTCGAGACATTCAGGTCTGAATCCTTATCGCTAACCGTCCAAAGCGATTGCCAAGATCCAATGTCGCTCCAACCGGCTGACAAAGGCACGACCGCAACGCCCTTGGCAACTTCCATCACGGCATAATCCACCGACTCCCCGGGACAGTCTTCGAAAGCCTTGGGATTTGGGCGAATAAACGATTGATCAACACGCCGATCCTGCCAGGCGGCCTCGGTAAACTGTGCGATCAGCGGCGCGTGCATCTTCAAGGCTGTTAAAAACTGCTGTGATTGAAAGACGAACATTCCGCTATTCCAGTAATACTGCCCAGAATCAACATACTTCTGCGCCTGCTCAAGATCCGGCTTTTCAACGAATCGGGCAACGTGATAGCCGCTCTGAATCGCCTCCGCGCGTTCAATGTACCCGTACCCGGTTTCTGGCGCCGCGGCCTCAATGCCAAAGGTTACGAGGTGCCCACCCGTCGCCAATTCAGTCGCGGCTCGAATCCCGGAATGCAAAGCAGCCAACTTCGTAATCACATGATCTGAGGGCAGCACAAGGAGCGTGGCCTCAGGATCAACCTCTTGCGCGGCCAACGCGGCCAGCGAAATGGCGGGCGCGGTATTGCGGCCAACCGGTTCTAGAATCAAGCGAACATCGGGATAACCAATCTCAGCCATTTGCGATTGAACGAGGTAGCGATGTGCTTCGTTACAAACCAAAATGGGTGCTGCAAGGCCGCGCAGCCCATTCAATCTGAGCACCGTATTTTGCAGCAAACTATGATCATTCAGCAGCGCGAGTAGCTGTTTCGGATAACCTTGGCGCGACATTGGCCAGAGCCTGGATCCAGCGCCACCGCAGAGAATAACGGGTTGGATAAACATAGCGATTCACCACGAGGTTTTTATGAGTATAACGTACATCCTGTACGCGATGATCAGGCCTCGGCCACTCGGTCGTCGCCCTTTAAATAGGCCGCCGAAAGCCTTTGGTAATAACGCGCGTTAGTGATGTTCGCCTCAGTTTGATCTCGGGTTGCAATCAGCTTTGCCGGAACACCGCCAATGACAGAGTACTCTGGAAAAACCGCGTTCTCGCGAACGATCGCTTGGCCCGCAACAATAGAGCCGCGCCCGATCTTGGCGCCATCCATGACCACCGCATGAATGCCAATTAGGCAGCCATCACCAATGTCACACCCATGCAGGGTGACATGGTGCGTAATCGAACAATCCTCGCCAATCCGAGTGCCGGTTGAGACGCCCTCATGAATCATCACAAAATCTTGGATATTGCTGCGCGCACCGATATGAATCTCAAATTGCTCGCACCGCGTTACCGCGTAAGTCCAGACCGAGACCTCCGGACCCACATACACCTTACCTTGCAACCGCGCAGTTTCATGAATAAATCCCGGATTATCGAGCGTGACATTCTTTCCAATTCCCTGCTGTCTGTTCATCCTGCCTCCCTAAATTGTCCATCCCTAACCCAAGGCCCCTGTCTTTCATCACGCGACCATCACGCGACATTGTCACGAGGGATCTGCCTGCGCGGTTGCCAGAATAGCCGCCAGCGTCGGACGGTGCGCTTTGATCTCAGCCGCGCTCAGCCCTTCTAAAGAATGAGGATACTTCAGCCAAGCGCCGGTTTCATGGACGTAATAATCGGGTGCGCGATCGGTCTGATTTCGGCTCGGTTTAAAATAGGGCACCGCAATTCGAATATCGGTTGGCGTGTTCCGCCGAGCCGCGATCGTCAACTGGTGAATTACGGCCTCAATGCTACGACCGGTATCAAAAACGTCGTCAACAATCAGCAACGCATGCTCAGCGCGAACCTGTCTAATCAAATAGTCCAGGCCATAAACCTGAACCTGCGCACGCTGATCATCGATCCCCTCATAGCTCGAGGTCCGAATCGCAATATGGTCTGCTGTCACCCCAAAACGCGCTAGAAACTCCTGGACAGCGATCCCCACCGGCACCCCCCCGCGCCATATCGCAACAATAAAGTCCGGCACAAACCCATCCTGCGTCATCATCGCGCCCAGTCGCCAACTGTCTTCCAGCAAGGCTTGAGCGTCTAGATAGCACTTGTTCGTCATGCACGATATCCTGAACCCAATCGAATGAGCTTATCATCTTGTCAAATACCTTTCTCCAAGAGCACCAGATCATTGAAGACAGCTTTAGGCTCGGCGTTGAGGTCTTCAATTCTGGGTTTCGACCCACGTTTATTATTGGACTCTGGCGTGGGGGCAGTACCGTTGGCATTTACTTGCAGGAATGCCTGCAAACCCTCGGTATTGAAACCAATCACATCGCGCTCCGAACGGCTTATGCCGGACGCAAAGCCTACGAGGCGGATCTAGCCAACCCGGACGCCAAGATTCGTGTCCATGGCACTCAATACCTGATTGAAACCCTCAATCACGATGACCGATTACTGATCGTCGATGATGTCTGCGGCAGCGGCCGCAATCTAGCCGCCGTCGTTGATAAGCTCCAAACCCGACTCCGAAAAAACTGTCCAAGTGAGATCAGAACCGCCTGCTTATTTCACCGACCCATGCAACACCCGAGCCCTTTGCAGCCGAATTATGTACTGAAGACAGTGGATGGTTGGTTGACGCTGCCTTATGAGCTCAAGGGGCTGAGCGCGCAGGACCTGAAGGCGCATAAACCGGCCTTTTTGGCCCTAGTAAAAGAGTATGATCTGACGCTTCCGGACGCCATCGACTAGACGCCCCGATCAATCCTTGCGCTGCTGCTTCTGCCATGCTTTCAAACAAATAAAATCGTGGGCCAGGGTCGCCGCCGCGATGGCTGTAATTTCGCTATGATCATAAGCCGGCGCCACCTCAACCACGTCCATACCAATAATATCAATATTGCCTAGACCTCGAAGAATGGTCAGCGCTTGCAGGCTGGTCATGCCACCGGCAACGGGCGTTCCCGTGCCCGGCGCGTAGGCTGGATCCAAGCAATCAATATCAAACGTCAGGTAAGCTTTATTACGGCCAATCACTTTTTGAATTTCAAGCACCGTCGCGCGCACGCCATTTTCCGCAACCCAAGGGCTCGACATCACGGTGAAGCCGTAGTCATCTTCGCTGAAACTCCGAATCCCAATTTGTACCGACCGCTTCGGATCAATCAAGCCTTCTCTTAGCGCCCGTAAAAACATCGAGCCATGATCCAGTCGCTTTCCATCATCCGGCCATGTATCAACATGCGCGTCAAAATGGATCAAGGACAGGGGACCGTATTTTTTGGCATGGGCGCGCAACAACGGATAGGTCACGAAATGATCGCCGCCAAAGGTCAGCATGGTGACGTCTTCTTCAAGTAATTTTTGAGCGTGCGTCTCAATCACCTCGACAGCCTGATCGGGATAACCCGACACAAAACTCACGTCGCCATAGTCTGCGACCGCCAGTATTTCAAAGGGGTTAGAATTCAGCGGGAAGGCAAAGTCAGCAATTTCTGCCAATTGAACGCTCGCTGCGCGAATCGCTTGAGGACCAAACCGAGCCCCCGGTCGAAACGTCGTCGCAAGATCAAAGGGCAAACCTGACACCACTAGGTCAGCCCCTCGAATATCTTGCGTGTAGGGCCGCCGCAAGAAAGAAAGCTGGCCACTGAAGGTTTGCTGGGTGCTACTCGTACCCAGCAAATCCGGTCGTGCATGGCGTCGACTGACTCTATCTATCATATGTTAATGCTCCCTACTTCAAGAAAATGGCCTAAACGCGATCTAATGCTGCATAAAAGAGCATGCCGGCCACCAATCCTGGCCAGCGCAGCCAGCGGCCACCCGGAAACTTCCGGTGTTTTAGATTGGCCAAGCAGTCAAAGCCGTCTGCCTGACCCTTAATGGCTTCGGCAATGAGATGCCCGCCCATATTCGCCATGGCAACGCCGTGTCCAGAATAGCCTTGACCATAGTAAAGGTTCTGTCCTAATCGACCAAACTTGGGCATCCGATTCATCGTGACCGATAAGGTGCCGCCCCAAGCATAGGGTAAATCAACGTCGGCCAGTTGCGGATAGATCGCAAGCAACCGCTTGCGAACAACACGCCGAATGTCCTTCGGGAAGAAACGGGTATAGTTTTCGCCACCGCCAAAAATAAGTCGTTGGTCCCCCGAGAGATGAAAATAGTTCACGACAAACCGGGTATCCACAATGGCCTCGTTCTCTCGAATGATCTCACGCGCCAAAGCATCGCCCAAGGGGGCCGTCGCCACCATAAAATTATTGATCGGCATCTGATAGTCGTCAGGCTCACGGGCCAGACCATTTAAATAGCCGTTACAGGCGAGTACGACCTTGCCGGCTCGCACCCGACAGGTTGCTGTCCTGACTGCCATCAGATCTGCAGAAATCGCCTCAAACCCGGTGACCGCTGCCAGTTCAAACAGTTGAGCGCCTTGGGACTCTGCCGCTTTTGCAAGCCCTTGCGCTAAATTGAGCGGATGCAGATGACCCGCACGCGTATCCAGATAACCGCCAAAATAAGCGTCGCTTCCAATCCGGTCTGACACCTCAGCACGGCTCAGCGGGTGGCAATCATCATAGCCGTATCGCATCTTTAGATGCGCTGTATGATCCCAAAGATCCTGCTCGTACCGCGCACGATGCGCGAGGGTTAACTCCCCGTCTGACAAGTCGCACGGGATCGAATATTGATCAATCCGCGACCGCACAAGGGCATTGGCCTCCAGGGACATTTGCCACAGCTGGCTCGCCCAGGCGGGATCAACAATCCGCTCTAAGTCTTCCTGATCTTGGCGTTGCCCCATTCCAAGGACCCCGCCATTACGGCCAGAAGCACCCGAGGCAACTCGATATTTTTCAAGGAGCACGACCTTCAAACCCGCTTCAGAAAGTGTCAGCGCGGCAGAAAGCCCAGTGTAGCCGCCGCCAACAATACAAACGTCGCAGTCTAAATCTTCGGTAAGTGTTGGACGTTCCGTCTGATGATTTCGAGTATCAAAATACCAAGACGACTCGAAGCCGACTTCCGGACGACCGCCCGCCCGACGACTCATAAGGCACTCGTAAGGATCAAAACCACCTACAACATGCTCCCTAGATAGCTCACTTCCCAAGAGGAAATTCGAATATTGTAATCCTGCAGCTCATTGCGCTTGATGGAGGCAAAAACATCTAAGAAATCTCGGGTCATCAAATCCGCCATCTTGGTGCTCTCATCCAAGTTGACCAAAGCCTGATCCAGATTATCCGGTAGATTGGTCGTGAGTTCCCAGCAATCCTCTTCACTCGCCGCGGTCGGCTCAATGGCTTCTTCGAGACCCAAGAGACCCGCTGACAGAATCGCCGCGATCATTAGATAAGGATTGGCATCCGCTCCGATGACTCGGGTTTCAACCCGGCCTTCCTCTGGCGGTCCATAGGGCACTCGCAGCCCTGTGGTTCGGTTGTCATAACCCCATTCCAGATTAATCGGCATCGATCGGTCCCCAGCAAAACGCTTGTAGCTGTTGATGTTCGGTGCAAGCAACAAAAAGGCCTCTGGCAGGTAGGTTTGAAGCCCACCAATAAAATGCCGAAGTGCCGCTGGCGCCTTTTCATCGACCAAAGCAAACAGATTTTCACCTTCGGCATTTTGCAAGCTGCAGTGCAGGTGTAAACCCGAACCCGGCAGCTCCGCTGATGGCTTGGCCATGAAACTGGCAAGATAGCCATGCTCCAGCGCGCACCCTTTGACTAACCGCTTCAGTAGGACCATTTGGTCAGCCACGCCGAGTGCTGGACCATGTTTCACGTTGAGTTCAATCTGTCCCGCCCCAACTTCATGCACAACCGCAGATAAATCAAGCTCTGCTGCCGCGCTCATATCCTGCAAATAACTGACAAAGGGGCCATAGCGGTCAAGCGCATCAAAACTAAAAGCCTCACCACCAAACTCGTCGCGGCCATCAAAACCCGAGCCAGGCTCTAATTCTTGATCACCTCGCTTCGGCGCGCTCATCAAATAAAACTCAATTTCCGGGGCAACGATGGGCGTGACACCGCGCTCGGCATAGCGCGCCAAAACACGCTTTAATACATTGCGGCAATCGTAGGGCAACGGGTCACCATCTTTATCCGTCGCTTCACAGATCACCTGCCCGACTTCTTCTTCTTTCCAGGGCGTACGCCGATAGGTGGACCAGTCCGGACTGAGGATCAAATCTTCGTCCTTCGGATTAAACGAATCCATCGTCTCTTCCGCATAATCGCCATGGATGCACTGAAACAAAACGGCCTCCGCCATTCTGGGTAGGTGGTTTTCATCCAGGGCCTCGCTTTCGACTGTTTTCCCCCTCGGCACGCCATTGGCATCGGTAATAAGTAGGTCGATCCGTTTCGCCAGACCTTCTGGTATTGTCACTGAGTCACCTCCGAGGGCGAAGCCCTCTCTAATTCTTGTTCCCATACAAAGACATTTCGTTCAATAAACACAAAGGCCACAATCCAAAGGAAGGCGTCCCAAAAATCGAGAACAGAGCCCGCAAAGCCCCAAAACGCTGCAAATAAAATCAGTAAGGTATACAGCGCAATTTTCGTCGGCTTGATGAGCGCCGTAACGCGCGCAGGTAATTCACGCCACAAGCCAATACGCACTTCAAATTCCAGCATAATTACGATCAAAATCCAGGTGGCTGAGTTACTCACGTCAACCAACGCCAAGCGTTTGAGCTCGGACCAATCCGTCAGGGTCACAACCCAAAGATCGTCATGGTTGACCATCAACGCCCCGGTTGTCGCCAGCGCGCTGGTTGCACAGCCCGCCACTGCGAGCGGCAGAAACTCATCCGGATCCACCATTTGCTGGTAACCGGACGCGGCTAGATCGCATAAAGCACCAACAGATACCGGCACAACATTCAAAAGACTGAAGCCCTTCATCACATAACCGATAAAGGCAAACACAATAAAGCCGTAGCACAAGGCTCGAACCAATATTAGCCATCGGTTCACCGCGGGCGTCAGACGCGAATCATCTAACTGATGCGTTTCTAACTCAAACATCAGCAGTAAAACCACCCACGCTGTGGTGTCGATGGTTGCGGCAAAGGCCTCGAGCACTGACGCGGCAGAGACCTCGGAACGAAGCAGATGCGTTGCTGCCTGCCATTCGTCCTGAAAAAAGAAGCCAATATTGGCCGTTAACGCCAAGTAAACCGCTGTCTTGAAGACCGCAAACCAGCCCGGCCAATACCGCAGAGATTGCATCATGCACCCACCTCTGGCGCCCAGTTGTTCCAGCGCTTGGGTGGTCTAACGCTCACTTAGGATAGACCTTTTGGCCTTCGAAAAGCGTCATCACAATCGGCACCTCGCCAATCTCTGAAGGCGCGAGCTCAAATAAATTCGCGCCCAATACAACAAGGTCCGCCTTGTAACCCGGTTTCAGCCGGCCTGTTTGATTTTCTCGATGCGCTAGATAGGCGCCGTTGATGGTGTAGGCCTCGATCATGTCCGCCAAGGTTACCGCCTCTGCGGCATTCAACGCCTGCGGCCTGACACCGGTAGGATCACGGCGCGTCAACGCCGTTTCAATCGCTAGGAGCGGATTCATGGAGGAGACCGACCAATCGCTGCCGCCCACGATCCGCGCGCCAGCCCGGTGGAGTGAGCCGATCGGATACATGCCTTGAACCCGATCCAGACCCACTGCCGGTAGATTGATGGTCATAATGTAATCATCAGGAAACGCCCAGAGCGCTTGAAAATTTGCGACGACCCCAAGGGCTTCAAACCGAGGATGATCTTCTGGATCCACCAATTGCAGGTGAGAAATATGGTGACGCAGATCTTGAGCGGGGTTAGCTTCTCGAGCCGCTTCCAAGGTGTCTAAGGCCAAGCGCACCCCGGCATCTCCAATCGCATGAAACATCAACTGCACACCGGCCGCATCCAGCGCAACGACTTGCTCGGTCAATGCGCTCGCTGGGGTGATCAACATCCCATGACCGTGGTTGCCGACTAAATAAGGCGACAACAAAGCCGCTGTTTCGCCCTCCAAGACCCCATCGATGAAAATTTTAGCGGAAGATCGCCGAACATTTTGGTCGCTGTACCGCTCGGACACTTTGACGCTCGACAGCGGTGCCTGATCAAAAAACGGGGCGATTAGTGACATGGCCAGAACAAGCCTCAGGTTTAATGCCGCATCGGCATCAAGTGCATCGAACGCCTTCGCGTCGGATTCTGTGGTCGCGGCATCAATGACCGAGGTGATGCCCATTGAATGCGCCAGGGCAACACTGATGCGTGCCGCTTTTAACCGGTCTTCGACTGTGACCGCGGGCAGCACCTTTTCGACCAGCATCATGGCGGACTCTCGCAGAACGCCACGAGGTTCTGCAGACGCATCGCGCTCAATGATGCCGTCACTTGGGTTGGGCGTTTCCGCCGCGATCCCAGCATAATCAAGGGCTGCTGAGGAAGCCCAAGCAGAGTGTCCATCCGCGCCTCGAATAAACATGCGCCGCTTTGGATTGATATCATCCAGCAAGGATTTGCTCGGGTTCGTCGACTCGAATAACGACAAATCCCAACCACCCGCGATCAGCCATTCACCCGTCGCAAGCGCGTCGTCACAGGCCGCAATCGTCTGCAACAGGTCCTCGACGGTACTTTCCGCTGATAGATCACACCGCATCAGTTCTAAGCCGCCATAAACAAGATGGCTGTGGCTATCGTGAAAGCCGGGCAAAACCATCTGACCTTGAAGATCTAACTGCTCGCCTTCGTAATCTCGAATCAACGCATCACTTGCGCCCACAGCCACGATGAGACCATCACGAATAGCCAACGCTTGCGCCCAAGGTTTGTCACCATCCACCGTGTAGACACTGGCATTTACAATCAATAGATCAACTGGCTCGCGCCCACCGCAGGACGCAAGATTGATGATCAATAGGCAGAGAATCATTCTCTTAAAATGAAGATTCATTCGAAACCAGAGCAGTTTTAGCGCTCCCCCCCTGGTGCTTTGATCAAATTTTGAGGCCTGGTGGGTACCGGGCACAGCGATTTCATGAAAATTTCCTTTGTTCTCGAAATTATGACTGCGCTTGAGAATCTGTCAAGGGCTTCCGCATTGTGCTTGCGACTTGACCCGGTTTCATACGGAGCGCTAATGTACCAAGGCGCACATCAAAGCGTTTACAATGAACACGCCGTTTTGGGTAACGGGCGGAGCATTCCCAGTCTAGGATTGCCCGATCGGCCGAGCGCACTTTAATACGGACCGAGCGGATCCCATTTAGGCCGAGCCAAGGCGTACGACTCGGCTTTTGGCCCTTTTATTGATTAGGAATTACATCATGTCGACAACAGCATCTGGCGCAACCCATAACACGCTCGAATCCGGTACTTTTTTGCATCCGTTTACCGATTTCGCAGAATACAAAAACCAGGGCGGTAAAACCTATGTTCGTGGGGAGGGGATTTTCATTATCGATCATTTGGGCAATCGATTGCTGGATGGCATGTCTGGCTTGTGGTGCACGAATCTAGGCTATTCTCAGGACAGTATTAAAGCTGCGATCACTGAGCAACTCGATCGCCTGCCGTTTTACAACAGCTTCTTCAACTGCACAACCGACAGCACGCTAAGGCTTGCAGACCGTATGACAGACATTCTGCCAGAGGCCTTCAACCACGTCTTTTTCACCAATTCGGGCTCCGAGGCCAACGATACGAACATACGACTCGTGCACCGCTATTTTGATTTATTAGACCAACCTCAAAAGAAGCACATTATTGCTCGAACCAATGGCTATCATGGCAGCACCATTGGCTCGGCAAGTCTCGGCGGGATGAAGGGCATGCACGATCAAATGCAACGCTTGCCCTATGTCCATCACGTTGAGCAGCCTTACAGCTTTCCCCACCTTGGCGTGCAAACTGCCGAAGACATCGGGCAACAAGCGGCCCAGTCTCTCGCTGATAAAATTGATGAACTCGGTGCTGAAAATGTGGCCGCCTTCATTGCCGAGCCCATCCAAGGCGCGGGTGGCGTCATTATTCCGCCTGATAACTACTGGCCGCTGATCGTGGATATTTGCCGGTCAAGGGACGTGCTACTCATCAGCGATGAAGTGATTTGCGGCTTTGGTCGCACCGGTCAGTGGTGGGGGTGTCAAACTTATAACTTTGAACCGGATTTAATTACCTTTGCAAAAGCCGTAACCAACGGCTATCAAGCCCTAGGCGGCGTTGCCGTCAGCGATCGGATCGCGAAGGTTGTGACGGCCAGTGGCGGCGAGTTCACCCATGGCTTCACCTATTCCGGACACCCGGTTGCCTGCGCCGCCGGCGATGCAACGGTTAAGATTTATCAAGAAACAGATCTCCTTGAGACCATATCAAACACCCAACAACACGTTTGGTCAAACGCGTTATCGACCCTATCGACCCACCCAATCGTGGGCGAAGTTCGAAGCAAAGGCATGCTCGGCGCAGTCGAATTGGTGCGCTGGCCCGGCTCAGCGACTCGCATTGCCCCCGATGCTGCGGCCGCCGTTTTCTGCCGCAACTACGCGATCCAGCATGGCCTGATGGCCCGCCAGGTAGGCGATAGCTTAATTCTGTCACCGCCCCTGATCATCTCAACAGATGAGATTGAACAGCTCGTGACGAGTTTACGCGCGGCGCTGGATGCCACAGCCACAGCCTTTGGCGTGGCTCACTAAGGCCTTAATCCAACGACAAATCTAGACCCTGGGCGAGGGCTTTGAGTTTTTGATGGCGCACATCGCGTTCCAACCGAGGTCGACCATCAAAGACCATCACCTCCCCGGTCTCCGACCAGGCTGGCCAGTTCAGCTGCTCGCCTCCATTAGGGTGACTGCGCTTGGCAAAATTGATCCAATACCGGTTCATGACCCGCGCCAATTCGTGATCGGCGTCATTCCAGTCGCAGCCCGCTTTGTGCATCGTATTGAATACGTAGGCGAGATCCCCAGAATGGTAAGCCCCGGCACTCCTCGGCCCGCTCGGCAGCAACAGTTCGGGCGCCTCAGGACGATAAATTCGGCAAGCCGGCGGGACATGGCTCATAAAATAGACATAACTCGCCGCGCCCTGTTTTTGGTTCAGCGACGCCCACAACCGCATACTGAACGCCATGAACAGATCCGTTGAAATCTCATGTCGAGCGGTGGCATAGTCAATCTCAAGTTCGAACTGGTAAGCTTTCAGAATCTCGGGAATGGCGGCTGGATTCATCGCAAAGGTGCGCGTCAGGAAGGCCTGAAAACCCGCCGCATCGGTGTCTTGCACCCGCGGCATCAATAGATGACCCTCATTGGCCAGCGATCCCACCATCAACGGCACCGACAGCGCCTGACCATTCAGGAAGCGCGCCAAGGGCGCCTCAGGCAAGACCCAACCATCAATGGTAATGCGACTCCGAGCGGCCCATTGGGTTGTTTTAGCCGCCGCCAATAGCGCCTCGTTCGAAACCGACCGGAGGGCCTTAAGATCATTAATACCACCGAGCGCCTCAAGCAATCTCGAGCCCGTCTCAAACCCCTTCGGGTCATGATCGAAGGCCTGCAAACAACTTGCGGACTGCCCAATCGCTTTATGGAAGAGTCCCTTCGACAAGGGCGAGGCCATCAATGCACAAATGCTTTGAGATCCGGCTGATTGTCCAAAAACAGTGACATTACCAATGTCGCCGCCAAAGGCCGCAATATTGTTTTGGACCCATTGCAGTGCGGCCAATTTATCCAGCAATCCATAATTGCCGGCAGATCCCTGCGATGACTCTTCCGCCAACATGGGTAACGCAAGAAAGCCCCAGGGCCCAAGACGATAATTCACCGTTACGAGGATCACGTTTTGATCTGTGAAACTTGACCCATCGAACAATGGATGATGTCCCCAACTCTGGTTATGCCCGCCGCCATGAAACCACACCATGACAGGCAAGGACTCATCTGAAATCCTATGAGCGGCTGGCGTCCAAACATTCAAGTACAAACAGTCTTCACTTCTCGGAAAAACCCCGAGTGACCAAACGAACGCGTCCTCCGAGTGTGCCTGCCAGCAGGCGGTAGGGTCGGTTTGCGCACGGAACAGACCTTTTAACGTTGGGCTGGGTACTGGCGGCCGAAACCGCAACGCGCCCACGGGCGGTGCGGCATAAGCAATGCCTCTAAAAACTTGGACCGATTTCGCATCATCCGCCCAAAGCCCTTCATAGGTGACTTCACCGGTTTCAACCTGTGGTTGCTGCATCATTTTTTCTCCATCAAAACGAGGCTCTAATCGGTCCAGCACAACTCCTGCGTCCGCCAACCCTGAACTGGCCATAAAAAAACAACCGAGCCCCGCGCTTAGGCTGGCCCAAAGCACACCCGGCATCCTTGCTTTACCCAACGGACTCTGTAGGCGCAGATCAACACCAAGCCGCCTGGCGCCGAATCTGTGTCGACCACAACTGGCGCACCGATCATAGCGTTGAGGTCTTAGCATTGCGCTCAGGCAGGCTCGTCGAGACGCTTTGATCGCGCCATCACTGAACACCTTCATCAAAAGCGGTTTATGAAAATTTAATATCCGGTTTGCCACTCGCAGGAATCGATTGCGCCCCAGGGCACCTGGCCAGGCCGTTGCATTCGGTTTGAGCGCGCGGCGCGGCAAGCGCTTCACACCTTCTTCTCCTGGGCTCTGACCAAGACGTTCGGCACGGCCTTCATCTAAGACAGCCCGTTGCACCTAGAGGCATCAAAGAGTTTATGAACCCAGTAAAGCGCATTTTATGTAACCCACAACCCACCAGGCGTTTGCACGCACAGCGCCGCCGAGCCTTGATCCATCGACTCGTACCAGGTCTGCCTTAAAAACCAATTTCGGCGGCCTCGTAAACCAAGCGTTTAAACTCATGACTGTAAGGGTGCCAAAAACCTGGAAAGCGCTGCGTAAAACACAGTGCCGCGATGTCGGCTTGCGGCGCAATCCAGGAATGGGTTCCCATCAAACCGCCCCAGTGGTATTCATTAACAGCGAGCGCAGACTCCGCCTCACTCGGTTTCTCTTTGAGGGCAAACCCTAAGCCAAAAACGGTCCCTGGCATCGGCCAGAACGGGAAGTTGACAACAACCCCCTCGGCCAACTGATTTTCTCGCATCAGCTTCAACGTCTCGGGCAACAGATATCGACGGCCGCCCCACTGCCCATCGTTGATGATCATTTGAATGAAACGCGAATAATCCGGCAGCGTTGAGACCAGACCACCGCCGCCACTCAAAAATTTAGGCTTTTGGGTTGATGCCCGTTCCCCGAACATGGGCGCAACGGTTAGCCCGCTCTTCATCGGCTCAAACGGGTGCACCGGGGTGTAAAGTGTCGTCAGCCGACTGATTTTGTCCTCCGGCACAAAAAAACCAGTGTCGATGAGCCCCAAGGGCTCCAGCAACATTTTCGCTAAACAGACATCGAATTTCTGGCCAGACAGCACCTCAACCAAACGGGCACAGACATCCGTTGCCACACTGTACCGCCAACCGGAACCCGGCTCAAAAGCCAAAGGGAGCCTTGCAAGCGCGAGCGTATACGTCTCAAGATCGGTATCGATCCCTGCTAAGCCGCCAAGCGAGGCCGCGTTGTAAGCCTGATCAATAATCGAATCCGGCTCGACGAAACCATAAGACAACCCGGCGCTATGGCTGAGTAAATGCCGAATCAAAATCGGATTCGCGGCAGGTGTCGCGTCTTCAATGCGGGCAGCATCTTTTGGTAAGACCAACATATCCGTAAATTCAGGTAGATAATTTGCAAGCGGGTCATTCAAATCGAAACTGCCGCGCTCGTACAACATCATGAGCACAACCGAGGTCATCAGTTTGGTATTGGAGGCAATCCTATAGATCGCATCGTCCTGCAAGGGCGTCTTTGACTCGATATCCGCATACCCCACCTGGCCGGCATGCACGATCTCCGAGCCCTTTAAAATCTGATAACTGACGCCAGGCAAGATTTCATCGTCAACATAGCGTTGCATGGCCTCATCAATTTTTGAAAACATTCGCGCCCTCCCAGGAAACTTTAATCCACAAATTAATTCAGCAGACCGTCATCAATATTCAGGCCTTTACGGCGCTTTGCGTGCATTCAATTGTGCGAGATGGGCATCATGATCTTCGCGAGTGATTCGATATTTCGAGACGATCACTAAACCCAACAAATAGAGCCCACAATAAATCGGCAAAAACAGGGTTGCTAAATTCATTCGAATCTCTTGGGTCACGTCGTCAACGGACGTAATGCCATCCAACCCAACAATGGAGACGATCGAGCCGGCCCCAACGATGCCGCCGGCTGAAATTGCTTTAGCCGCAAAGCCTCGGGCAGCGTAGAACAATCCCTCGGAACGACGCGCCGTTTTAAGCTCACTGTCTTCAACCACATCCGCCATCATCGAGTCGAGTAGCACCCCGCCAATGATGCCGCAGATCACTTCCATGACGATAAAGCCGCTGTAGATATACAACGACGTCCAACTACCCAGTTCCGGCCAATTACCTGTCAGCAATAAAATATAGGGCATGGGGTACAGCATGATATTGACTAAGATGGCGTAGATCGCTGCGCGCTTTTTGCCGAAAAGCTTACCCAGGTAGGGTGCCGCCCAATACGCGATCACCGGTGAGATTAAAACACCGATCGCGGTGACGCTGATCTGTTGCCCGGAGAACCCAAAAAAGTAAGTTGTATTATAAAGATAGAGCGCGGTGCCTAATCCCCCTGCAATCCCAACCGTTAAACCAAAGAAGAATAGCGCCGCGAAATTTTTATTTTTTACCGACTGAAAGATCTGCTTGATTTCCCGCTTGATGGCGAGGAATTGGAACGGCTCGCTCGGTTTAGGCAGCGCCGCCGCAACCTTTTGCGTGCCAAAGGATGACACCAAAATCGCAGCGGCAATTAAAAGCGCACCGGCAATGCCATAAATACCGTAACCGGTTTGGGAGGCAACCCCGTACGCACCCACCCAAAACATGAAGTTAATCATGTGGATGCCATTGCCCCCGGTCCAACCAAAAAAGTGTCTTAAGGCCAACCATTTATTCCGCCGATCGTAGTCCGTTTCAAGATCCGGCAGAAGGGCCGTCGACGGCACCTCAAAGAGCGTGGTTCCGGTTCGAATCAACAGCGCGAGCACGAGTACGTAGTAAAAGGTATTGTCCTCATTCAACTCGATGACAGGATTGAACAAGGCATAGAAGGTAATCGGCAGCACAAAAAAAGCCGCATACATAAACGGGTGTCTACGGCCTAAACGACTACTTGTTTTATCCGACCAATGTCCCAGCAAAAGATCCGATACGGCATCCCAAATCATTGCGATCGCCAATGCCAGGGATGCAAGATACCCTGGCAAGCCAAGGACCTGATTGGCGTAAATTAATAACAGGTAACTAAAGGCGTTATTTTTAATGCCGTAAGCTATCGATGCAGAACCGTAAAACCAAAACGTCGGATTCTTCTCTAAGATCGGTTGGGACATAACAGCCTCTTATTACACTATTCGCGGGTAGACGGCCTGATTAACAAGCTCTCAAGAAGCCCTTCTTAGTTACGATCACGCTTCTGCCGTAACAAATACTCGGACAACGCCAACCCAGAGTATAAGCGCATCGCGTCCAGAGGGCGCAACCCTTCATTTTAATCCGCCATCCCATTCACTGATGCGGCTTAACACACAGCCTGTGGACGCCTTGGCTTAACCGGCGCTAAACTTAAGACTCCGCTATTCACTTTAGAATCGATCTCATCATGCGCCACCAACCTCACCACCTTGAACAATGGCAACAAGACGGCTTCGTTATTATCGAGGACTTCTTTACCCCGGATGAGATTGCGCCCCTCTTTGACGATTTTGAAGCCCTCTATGACCACCTTGCACCTGCGCAATCTGAAGCGGTTGCCCTGAACAAAAAGCAGGCAGGCGTTTTGGGCAAAGTCCACCCAAAGCAGTTTCAAAACATCGATTCGTTGCCTTATGAAGCCAGCATTGATTTGAACTTAATCTCGATGCATCCAGGGCTCATTGCCTTCGCCAAAGCGCTGCTTGCTGTGAATGACGTGCACCTCTATCAATCCCATACCTGGGCCAAATTCACTGGCGCTGCGGACTATGACCAAATGCACCACTGCGACTTTGGCAACCACACCCTAACCGCCCCTGGCGACCTCGCGTGTCAAAGGTCGGTTGATTTCATCGCGTATATCACCGATGTCGAGGATGATTTGGGCGCGCTGCACTATGTTACAAAACCGGATAGCGACCGCATACTCGGCGTCGGTGAAGTCATCGCACCCGAGGCCTCACAAGCAAAGCTGAAACAAAAAGAGCGAAGCGCTGCAGGCCCAGCGGGTACCTTGGTCGCGCACAGCATTGACACCTTCCATCGCGGCACGAATCTTACGCGCCCAGAAGGCCGGCGCTACACAATGACATTCGGTTATAAAGCCGCCGGCAACGATATGATTGGCTATCACGCGTGGCAATCCTCACCCCATAAACCTTGGGAGCGGGTTTTAAATCACGCATCACCCGAGCAACTCGCCTGCCTCGGCATTCCAAAGCCCGGTTCGGACTACTGGACGCCCAGAACGCTGCGCCTAACCCAGGCCCGATGGCCGGGTTGGGACTTGTCCGCTTGGCGCGGGGGCTTGGAATAACGCATACTGAGCACGCTTCGATGCGCAACCGCCTGGCTTAAGCTAGGATGATTAAACGTTAAAAGGAAAGCCAAAATGATCGAACGAATCGCGTTGACCCTCGGCCGATGCTTACTCGGCCTTTATTTCCTCGTGCCAGGCTTGTCGAAAATTACCGGCTACAGCGGCACACTTGCCTACATGCAGCTCCATAACGTGCCGCTCAGCGACTTACTCTTGCCGCTCACCATCGTCCTTCAGGTTGGCGGCGGACTCGCGCTCTTGTCCGGCTTTCGCATACGCGATACCGCGCTCATGTTGGCTGGGTTAACCATTGCCATCAATATCGGCATGCACGATTTTTGGAATACGTACCCCGAGGTTTCAAGCGACCGCGAGACCCAGAATTTTGTCAAAAACCTCGCGATCTTCGCAGGGCTTTTGGTGCTATCCAGTGTTAATTCATTGCCTCAATTCAGAATCAGTCGCTCGTAGTCGCCTCGAGCGCCGCCTCAACCGCCGCCCATTCATCATAGAGTGCCTGGATTTTCGTCCGTAGGACTTGTGCTGCCGCGTAAGTCTTTTGCTGCTCGGCTTCAGGTTGATTGAAGAATTCAGGCTGACTGACAATCGCCATCATCTCGGTTTCTTCCGATTCGAGCCGTTGTAACTCAACTGGAATTTGTTCGGCTTGACGTTGCAATCGGCGCTGCTCGCTCTTGGCCTGTTTACGTGCCTCATAACCCGCTGCCTCATCGATGGGCGAACTCGGGTTGGCAACTGGCTCATTGGCCTCAGCACTCTCCTCGGTGCGATCTGGCAGGATGCGCGCATTCGCGCTCGCGGGATGCAGTTCACCACCCCGAGCAATCCAATCCGAAAACCCGCCAACCTGTTCTTCGATCTCGCCATGGCCCTTAAACACCAACAAAGACGTCACAACTTGGTCCAAAAATTGTCGGTCATGACTGACTAAGAGGACCGTGCCCGTATAATCGAGAAGCAGTTCTTCTAAGAGTTCTAAACTCTCAACATCGAGATCATTAGTGGGCTCATCAAGCACCAAGAGATTCGCCGGTTGGGTGAACAATTGCGCCAACAGCAACCGATTTTGCTGTCCGCCGGATAGGGTCCTGATCTTGCCTCGTGCTTGAACAGAGTCGAATAAAAACCGCTTCAAATACGAAACCACATGAATCGACTGCCCATTGAGCTCGATAAAATCACGACCATCACCAATATAATCCGCAACCGAGGCATTGGGGTCTAGCGCCGCGCGACCTTGATCAAAATAGGCAACATCCAGCTTGGTTCCGAATTTAATCCGACCAGCGGTTGGTGCAATCTCGCCCAAGAACAATTTAATCAGCGTTGATTTGCCTGCACCGTTCGGACCCACAAGCCCGATCCGATCACCGCGTTGCACAATCCAGGAGAAGTCCTGGACCAACTGAAGTCCGGCAACCGAATAATTCACATTCTCGAGCGCTCGAACCACTTTCCCCGATTTTTCACCGGTATCGATTTCGAGCTTGAGCGCCCCACGCGTCACGCGCTTAGCGCGCTCTGAACGAAGCGCCTCTAGCGCCCGGACCCGACCTTCATTGCGCGTCCGCCGGGCCTTGATCCCCTGACGAATCCAGACTTCTTCCTCCGCCAGCTTTGCATCGAATTGCTTCTCAGCTTCGGCCATGGTCTCGCGCTCGGCCTCCCTGCGCAGCAGAAACTCATCATACGAGCAGCTCCACAGCTTCACTCGACCCCGGTCGATATCCACCATCGCCGTCGCGAGCTCGCTCATCAGCATCCGATCATGGGTAATAAAAATGACCGTTCCTTTAAACAGTTTGAGTTCACTCGTGAGCCAATCGATCGCAGGAATATCCAGATGATTGGTTGGCTCATCTAAAAGCCAGATGTCCGGCGCGCCAACAAGACTCTGGGCAATCGCTAAGCGCTTTAGCCACCCCCCCGACAAGGACCCAACGATTTGATCCGGCGCAAGCTCGAGTCGTTGCAGCATGGCATCAACCCGGGCGCCGAAATCCCAAGCTTCCGCATTATCCAGCTGCTCTTGAAGTGCCGCGAGTTGATCTTCATCGGGATTGGGCGTTGCATAGAGTCGACGTTGCGTTGCTAAGACCACCCCAATGGGTCCAAGTCCGGCCGCCACCACATCATAAACCGTCTCGGAAACATCAAAACTCGGCGTTTGGGCGAGCAACGTCACTTTAAGGCCAGACATGATCGTCACAACGCCTTCGTCCGGGCTTCGATGTCCCGCGATAATGCCGAGCAAGGTTGATTTGCCGCTGCCGTTATAACCGGTAATACAGCATCGACTGCCCTGACCGATGACAAGGTTGGCCTCATGAAGCACAGCCTCGCTACCATAGGCGATCGAGATGTTCTGTAAATTGATGACCGTATTCATGCGCGGCATGCTATCACGACGCGGCACCAAAAAAGCAGCCGATTCTAGATCCTGCGGTCTACCCGATGATCGCCTGAATCCCTTATGATGCCTAAACCCCAGTAGTGGACCATCGCAATGAAATTGTACGGCTACCCCGGCGCACCCAATCCCCGAAAAGTGGAAATCTTTTTGGTAGAAAAAGCCATCGACTACGAATTCGTCAACATTAACCTTGCCAAAGGCGAGCAACGATCAGAGCCTTTCCTGCAGAAGAATCTGCTCGGAAAAATACCCGTTTTAGAAACGGATGATGGCCAATATCTCAATGAGTCCACTGCCATTTGCCGCTACCTTGAAGCCTGCCACCCAACGCCAAGTTTATTTGGCGCAACCCCCTATGACATGGGTCTGATTGAAATGCGCAATCGGCATGTTGAACTGAATCTGTGGATGCAAATTGGGATTGCTTGGGTCAATGGGCCCATTGTCGGGAAAATGGGCCGTTTTGAGCAAAACCCAATGGCTTTAACCCAGGCCGAAAAAGCCGTTCGGCAGGGCTATAAGCGGTTCAACGATGAGCTCGCAGCAAGTGATTTTGTTGCTGCGGCTGGTTTTTCGATGGCCGATATCTCGCTTTGGGTTGCCGTAGACTTTGCCTCACGCATGGTTTCGTTAAAACCGGATGCCGATCTCACCCATCTCACAGCGTGGTTTGACCGACAAGGTCAACGCGCAAGCATCGCTGCCTGAATCTGACATGTCTGACCATCGATCCAAAAAGCGTCTCCAGCGTCTAACGCGAACCGCTGAGGCGTTGTTGAAACAACCGGCCCGGCTGCGCGAAAAGTTGGCCAATGCGGCAAAGAAATTGAGGCAAACCGATTCGGGCCAGCTGCAAGGGATTAAAGGCCAGCTGACCGAACTCATCGAATTCAGTCAAGATATCTTACGCGGCAACTATCAAACCCTTGACGTGAAAACACCGGTCATGGTGATCGCGGCAATATTGTATTTCCTGCTTCCTTTAGACAGCATCCCGGACTTTATTCTCGGACTCGGCTACCTTGACGATGTCACGGTGATCACCTTCGTCTACCGGCAGTTAAGCAACGAACTGGAAAAGTACCGAGCATGGCGAGCCGGCAAACCGCCCGAAATCGACGACGAACCCCGTCATTAGTGGGCATCCTCAATCGTCTTAAAACATCCTAGCAGTGGGTCCTTTAAAGCCTGGCGCACAGGCGGTCTTTACCGGCATTGACCCTTGTTGGCATTTGGCCTTGAAGGGACAACCGTTGGTTCTCTCTCATTTTTGAGGCGCTTTACCCGCTGAGGGCGCTTTGCGCTAGAGGCGCTTTACCCGCTGAGGGCTCTTTACCCGCTGAGGGCTCTTTAACCGCTGAGGGCTCTTTAACCGCTGAGGGCTCTTTACCCGCTGAGGGCGCTTTAACCGCTGAGGGCTCTTTACGCTCAGGGCGCTTTCATGATATTCCTCTTTCTTTGCCTTTGGAGACCATTCAGTGCTCAGCTATCAAGAAATTCTCTACACCGTGCATGACCGCGTCGCGACCATAACGCTCAATCGTCCCGATCAACTGAATGCGCTGACCGATCGGACCCAGGCGGAAATTCGGCATGCGCTCGACCAATCCGAAAAAAACGGCGCCGTAATCGGAACCGTTTTAACCGGCGCTGGCCGCGGCTTTTGTGCCGGAGTCGACATGAATGCCCTCGGCGCCATGAGTGACGCGGGCAAACGGACGGAGCGCGACATTGATGCGCTCAAAGCAAGCCCAGGCAATCCCGATCATGATGATAACTATCTTGGCTCACCCACTTATTTTTTAGGGCTTCGAAAGCCCCTCATTGCTGCGGTGAATGGTGCCTGTGCAGGTTTAGGTTTCAGTTTCGCCACCTTTTGCGACCTGCGATTTATGGAAACCCAGGCCAAAATTGTCTCATCTTTCGGCCCCCGGGGTCTGATAGCAGAACATGGCACCAGCTGGATGCTCCCCCGCCTCGTCGGACCTGCAAATGCTTTGGATATTTTTTGGAGCTCCCGAAAAATTGAGGGTGAGGAAGCATTTCGAATGGGCTGGGCAAACCGCCTGTGCGCGTCCGGCCAGGCTAAACTTGAAGCCGAAGCGTATTTGCGCGCCATTGCTGATACATCCGCGCCCACCTCGATCATGATGATGAAACGTCAGGTGTACAAGCACCTCAACCGAGAACTTGGCCCAGCAATGCAAGAATCAACTCGCTGGATGGATGACAGTTTAGCGCGGGATGATTTCAAAGAGGGCGTTGCGTCTTTTGTTGAGCGCCGTCCACCGACCTTTGCTGCGCTCAAAATCGAAGACCAAGACTAGGACCCCTTTTATTCAAACGATACGCTGCTGCCCGACCCTGCGAGGGCGTCAGGGGCCCAGTACGCGAATCCAGTAATGACAACAGGTCAAAGTGGCACCGTCGCAATGGCCTCGCCAGAAGGACGGTTTTCACCCGTGACCCGACGCAGCTCCATCACCTGAATCTGCCAACCAACGCCCGGCCGATAAACAACTTGATCAAAGTAGGTGCCGAGGAACAACCAAACCTCCCGATCACTTTGCTCATGCCATGCCTGCACATAGCTTTGCATGTCAGCGCGGCCTCCGGTCACAGAACAGTCATCCGACCAAGCAAGATCCTTCAGTTCGACTAACTGGCTGCCAATTAAATGTTGGGTTGCCCCCAACGGACCCAAAGCCCCCTGTACGACGTCGACCCAACCATCTGGGCCGATTGCCGACAGCGGTTGTGTGCCAGGGCCTGTTACAGAGAAGGTCACATCAGGCGTAAATATGCGCCGATAGGTTTCTCGGCCAGCTGCCACCGAGGCCTCGTCATTCAGACCAATCTGGTCCGTTGCAACCGCGTAGGAACGCCGAAGATATTCGATTTCCTGCCGCGCAACCGCTTCAACCATCGCTTTCGTGCACATTCTTTGCTCCTGTTCTTCGGCACTTACTGTGCCCCAATCCGTGATCAGCAAGCCCGCAAGGCCTAGAACTAATCGCTGAACCCGCCTCGCGCTATGCTGGATCAAAACTAACGTGTAACCCTTCAACGCCGTGTAACAAGGCATTGGCTGCAAATTCAGGCGCGCTGGCGCCTTCCGACAGTCGAAAGTTTTGCAACCGCTCGAAGATGACTTTAAAGCCAATGTTCATCTCGCGCCGGCTTAAGGCCGCTCCTAAACAGTGATGTACGCCTTTGCCGAATGCGACCTGCTCCTTCAAATTTGGTCGACTGATATCGAAGCGGCTTGGTTCTGGGAACCGCCTTTCATCTTGATTCGCCGAGGCAAATCGCGCAAACAAAGTTGCATCTTTCGGAATCACAACCCCGTGCCACTCCACCTCGTGCACGGAGCGCCTAAACATATTGGAGGACGGGCTAGAGATTCTTAAAACCTCTTCAACAAAGTTCGAGATCATTTCTGGCGACGGGTCACGCTTTAATTTTTCATACTCCTGCGGGTTTTCAATCAGCAACCAGATCCCTTCGGTAATCGATGCCGAGGTGGTCTCATTACCCGCAACCAATATTTGGCTAATCATCGACAAACACTCTTCAATACTGAGCGGTTGTTCGCCATCGATACTGGCGTTGACAATCTTCGACAAAATATCGTCTTTGGGGTCTGCACGGCGTTCCGCGATTCGTTCCGCGAAATAATGCTGGAACTCAACCATGCCGCGCGCGGATTCGCGAATACCTTCGGCATCGAGCTGTTGGCTCAGATTACCAATAAAGGCTTCCGTCCACTTCCGGAACAGATGTAAATCGGACATGGGTGCCCCCAGCTGGGAAACGATCACGCGCAACGGTAGCGGCACCCCAAAGGCGGACAAAAACTCACACTCACCATCTTTGATCATGTCATCGATTAGGGCGTTGGCAGTATTTTCAATAAACGGCTCAAGTGCTTTCAAACTGCTCGGCGAAAAGGCCCCATCAACAAATTTTCGGTATCGCCGCTGCAGGGGTGGGTCCTGGGTCAACATGGTTGCAACCGTCGGGTAACCCTCTTTCAAAATCGCAACCAACTCGGGATCTTGTGAGGCCCCCATTGCACGGGTGGGTTTGAGCATGACGCTCGAAAAATTAGCGGGATCCATTGCCATCTTCACAACATCGTCGTAACGCGAGACAAAGAAAATTCCAGACTGAGGATCCTGATAGATCGGCGCCTCGTCTCGAAGTCGCCGGTTCATTGCCCAGGGCCGTTTTAGCAGTTCTGGATGCATCGGGTGAAGCTCATGCATCGGACAGGTTAGGGCTGCGTCTAATACGCTGACTGAATCTTGACTCACAGGGCCTCCATTGATTTAACGCCCATCACACGAGGCGTCCTGACAAGGTAGCTTTTTTTGCACAAAAATCCAAGCACAGCTGACTGTTTTACCAATCTATTACAATAAAAAGCGGTTGCGACAACCGTCGCCGACTCAATTAGGGACAGCCCGCCGCCGTAATATGGGTTTCAATCAAAACAGAAAATGCTATGGTCGGATTCAGTATTCGCTCTGGACTGGATCCCGACGGGACGTCTTGTCCTATTGTGGCGGTGTTAAGGCTCGATAACGGCTATTTAGAACACGCCAGCAGGATGCGATTCATTTAAACCCCTCTTTTACGACGCTGGGAGTCCCATGGAATATTTTCAAGATAAAGTTGCTGTCATCACCGGCGCCGCCAGCGGTATCGGCCAAGCGCTGGCAGAACGCTGCCTGCAAGAAGGCATGAAGGTCATGCTGGCCGATGTCGAGGCGGACGCTTTAACGGCAACCGCTGCAACCTTTCGAGCTCGCTATAACAATCCAATCGAAACCCAAGTGGTTGACGTCAGCATGCTTGACGCGCTCACCGCCCTGCGCGATGCGACCCTTGAGGCCTATGGCGCAGTGCACTTATTGTTCAACAACGCCGGGGTTGGTGGTGCGGGTGGCGCCTGGACGGGCACTGAGCAAGACTGGGCGTGGGTGATCGGCGTTAATTTGATGAGCGTGGTCCACGGACAACGGTTGTTCGTGCCCATCATGCTCGAGCAAGACGAGCCTGGACACATTGTTAACACCGCCTCCGTTGCAGGCTTGATGGGCGGCGTAACCAACGCGCCCTATTCCGTCACCAAGCATGGTGTCGTTGCGCTGACCGAACATTTGTACCGGGACTTATTAGTGGCCGATGCAAAACTGGGTTGCTCTGTGCTCTGCCCCGGCATCATTCGAACCAATATCGGCGACAGTGGCCGAAACCGTCCAGAGGCGTTAAAAAATGCGGCGCCAGTCGCACTGACCCCTCAGCAAGAAGCCCTGCGAGCCCAATTTGCCGCTGTGATGGCAGAGGGCATGCTGCCAAGCGCCGTCGCTGAAACCGTGTTTAATGGCATTCGTAAAAATCAGCTCTACATCCAAACCCACGATCAATTTAATGAACGCATTATGACGCGGGCTGAAGACATCACCCAGGGCACCAATCCGGATCCAAAAATATTTCAGTGGCTCAATTAGCACGAGAACGCCCTAGAACACGGGGCTGAACTCGTTAAACCAACACTGGCTGATCTAGCGAGTCGGCGGTATCGCCTTGAGCACTTCCCGCGTCAGGTCCCAAAAATTAAACCCCCTAAGGCCATAATCCAGGCCGCGACGGACAATGACGACTTGGTGAGACGGTACGACAATCACGAATTGTCCCCGACTGCCGGCTGTCGCATAGGCGCCTTTCGGGATGTCCGTTCGATCATTTGGAACTAACCACCACTGTCCACCATATTGCCCCCTCGGGTTGGTCGAAACCGGCGCTGGCGTTCGAATAAAATCAATCCAATCTTTCGAGATCAATCGCTCACCGCGCCATACCCCCTCATTCAGATACAGCAGTCCCAAGCGCCCTAGATCTCGAGCATTGCTGTACACCTGAGAACTCAATATGAAATCGCCGAATCGGTCGGCGCCAATCAAGGTCTGATGCATCCCAAGTTTCTTAAGCAGCCTTTGGTTCGGATAATCAAGGTAGCTTTGAACATCTGGCAAGACCCGCCGCATCGCATAGATCGCCAACAGCGTGTCATAGTTTTCATAATCCCAGAAAGTCCCCGGCATCCGAACAAGCCCACGTCGTCTTGCCTCAATGGCCGAACTCTCGCCCGCCCAGTAGGCAAGGCCGCTGCCTGATTGGTATTCCATCCTCGAAGAATCCACTGGGTAGAGCCCGCTGGCCATATGCAAAACGTGACGCAACGTGATGCCCACCCTTGGATCGGTCTCGGGTACTGCCAACTTCGGCAACCAATCTATCGGTAATGGGTCATCTAAACTGAGAAGACCATCTTCGACCAACATGCCGATTAACGTCGACGCGATACTTTTTGCCGTTGACCAGGTCCGGGTCCGTGTTGTGGCATCAAACCCAGGCGCATAGCGTTCGAGCAAAACCTGTTCGCCCCGAGTAATCAATAAACTCACGGTCATTTGTTCGGCAACAGCCGGCTCAAAAGCCCATTCAGCGGCTTGCTGTAAAGCCGCCTGATCGACGTCAAGGGGTTGCTCAATCACAACCTGCTCGCCATAAGGCCAGTCGACGGCTGCGGTCACATCCCGAGGAAACGGCGTGGGCGCCTCGGGCAGTCCCAGCAAGACGTTCGGAGTTGCCTGAGTGGCAGGCGGCAGCACCATACAGCTAAAACCTTCACGAAAAATCGCGGTAACAGCGGTCTCTGGCGAATCCGTGCCGACCATCACCGATCGAGACGCCCAGTTAACCTGGTAGGGACCTTTTGCTGCCGTACCACGAGCGCCATCAAAGCGCGGGGGTTCGAGATATTTCAGTTCCTGATCAAACACCTGTGTAAGGGATCGGTGGCTGGTAAATAAGCCATTACACATCAAGACCGCTTGCACCCCATGGACAATCGTTTGCCGTTGGGCTTGTTGCCAGTTGGCTAAGGTCGGCGCAATTAAACCAAGGGTTGAGATGAACGCAAGACCCATCACCCAAGACGTTGGCCTGCTCATAAACGGTTATCGGTCATCAAGCTGGTATCCTCCCCCTGATTACCTCGCGTGAGATCAACCTCTAATCAGGCGGCCCGGGCGGGCGCCCGTATCTTGGTCACGTTCGCGGGTTTTAACCCCAGCCACGAAGGTATTAAGGTAGCCCGAGGCCGATTGCAGTATCCTGCCGCCACCGGCCGGC
>Ga0206125_10000538_pt1 | contig 49256 bp, 46 predicted proteins | sample Helgoland_Spring_4_FD_148598 | JGI IMG/M metagenome (GOLD analysis project Ga0206125, IMG submission 148598) | Pelagic subsurface seawater microbial communities from Kabeltonne, Helgoland, North Sea - Helgoland_Spring_Bloom_20160331_1 | ecosystem: Environmental > Aquatic > Marine > Epipelagic ... | reverse complement strand
ATTTTTATAATGGTATTCGTTTTTACTCAAAACATTGCCTTCCGCATCTTTTACAACTTGTAAACGGTTAAATTCATCGTAATGATAATAGGTGGTTTCTCCTTTGGGGTCGGTAATGCTGGTAACGCCTATAAGGGGGTCGTAGGTGTAATAGGTCATTTGGGCGTTTTCGAGGATGGTTTCGTTTTGTAAAGAAGCTAAGGCAGCTCTTAATTGAGTTTCTGAAATTTCATCAGTATCCGCATCACTGAGTGTTTGTAAGTTCGAGACAAAACTACCAATGTCAGCACTATTTGAGTTTTCAATTTTTGCAATCGGATATTGATTATTATAGCCCCATATGACGGCAATAGGCTCGCTGTTTTCATGATGGTACTCGATTAGGTTCCCTATCGAATCATAACGATCAAATACAATTTTTCTATCGGTTGTTTCGTCTATAATGCCACCTTTTTTAACGAATATTTCCTCAGGTAAATACAAATCATCAAACCAGGTGTAGTCCGTTTTTTGATGACGTATAAGTTCCCCATTCTTTTTCTTTTTGATCTCAATAGGAACTGAGATTCTATTGGCATCTAATAAAGTTTGATCACCTAAATCATGTGCGTATAAATAGGAATTCTCAATAAGCTCTCCTCTGGAATTCGTGATAGTTTAATCCGCAATTTCTTGATTGTTTGCATTGTATGTAAATTTTTGAGTTTTGACCAAAGAATCACTTAAACTGTGGTGTTTATCATAAAAGTAGTTGGTAGTAGAAGTGCTGTCTTTTTTATTCCAATATTTTCTTACAATTACGTCATAAAACCTAAAGCTCAGTGGTAAGGAAGGTACAGAATATGGAATGCAATCAACCTGCTCAACGCTGCTGTGCCCTGAAGCGAGAAGATAGGCTTTAAACTCCCTTCTTTCTGACCTTAGGTTTAAATGATTTGAAAAATAATTATTTGTTTTAGATAGAAGATTTCCATTTTTTTTGTAAACCTTTTTTTCTAATAATTGCCCTCTTAAATAACTGTTGTTATTTCTAATAGCTCCCTTATCTAGTTCGTAATACTTATCGGAAAGAAAACTATAATGATACATAGTTTTTCCATTTGTATTGCCCTGAACATCTTTTTCTATTTCGGTTACATATTCATAAGAAATACTATTATTTTCAACGCCTAATCTAGAAGATGAACTTAGGCTCCCAGTTTTTCGAACGGTGATATCGGGGCCTATTTGAGGGTAACTACAGCCCCTAGACACAGAAACTGAATAAAAATCTTGGGCTTTTAAGTTGAATTCTTGATCTTTATTAGTCATTCTACCACTAGAGTTAGTGGAATTTGGCACGGTGTATTCAAATTCTTTTTGATTTAGAAATTGACCTTCCTCATCGTAGTTTGTAATACTCTTAATTCTCAACCCATAACCTTGAACGTTTTCTTCCAAATAGTCATAATCTTGTTTGTAATAGAATGTCTCCAAATACGCCGAAAGATCGTCACCATAGACTGATAAGATTATATGTACGTCTCCTGGTTCTAATGAAACTCGCTTGTCAATTTCCTTTCCGTAATACGTTACGTTCTCCGTGATATTTAACTTTTCTGTTCCGTTGTTTAGAACAAGAATATTTGCAAAAGCATATTTGTTTTTATAATCACATTGATGACAATTTATAGCGCCAACAATTTCGATACTTTTATCTGAGGCTAACTCAAAACTTTTACTCTGAATTGCGTAAGGTAGCTCTCCATCTACTAGAATAGGAGGAAAAACATCTGGAGATGGTGGACGATTTCTGCCGTCACCCTCTCCTCGAAGACTAAGGGAAACAGGATTTATATATCTGTCCTCTAGGGTCATTGAGAAAAAGTCTTGACCATAAAAAGAGTTAGGTTCGTACTCAAACAATGTGCTGCCTTTTGTTGGGTAGGTTATCTTTTTTAGAATTCCGGCTTGCATTTTATTCGGATTAATAAACCTATTGGCCGATCCAACAATATGTTTAGTTGGAGTCTTTCCAGCAATACTAAAAAACACATTTGAATGCTTGGGAATTAAATTTCCGTTGCTCTGATTGTTAAAGTATCCAAAGAAATCTAATTTATAACTATTGGGTGGAGGAAGTTGAATTTCCGAATAGTCAAACTTTGCAATTTCTTTGACAAATTCCGGACCAGAGTATTCTAATATGTTATCTAATTTAAACCGGTATTTATCCTGAAAACTCGTGGTAAAATTATTCAAAGGCTCACCGGTAATTGAATAGTTAAAATCAAAAATTTTAAAGGTGCTAAATCCAGAAATGTTATTTCCTTTTTCAATTACGATTTTATCCAAATAAATACCGTCACCATTGTCTACCCCATCATAATTGGCATCCGTATTTGTAACAAAAATAATTCTACCGTTTGGAAAGTCTATTTGTTGAAGTTTATTAGAATAACTATAAGATTCGGAAAACGATTTTTTAATCGGATCTACTTTCGCAGTTTGAACTTGGGTCAACATCATACCGATAATCCTGCTTTCCCATGTATAAGAAATTGAATGATTTTCACCTCTGTTTTTAACATTGTATTCATTTCCGTAAGTAAAATCAAGACTATTTCCTTTTGTATCTACTATTTTACTCAACAGCCATGCGCTCGTATATTTCTTATCATAAATATGATAATCTTCTCCTTGAGAACTGCTGGATTTTGAAAGCTCGCTTCTCTCTTTGTCATTAAAAAAATAGTGTATTCCTTTTTTGTCAACAATTTTAAAGAGAAAGTTATCGTTTAGTGATTTCTTTTCGATTACCTGACACGAGTTAGGAGGAAATGTCAAAATACCATTGGAACTTTTAAAAAAAGAGGCTTGTACAGTAGGAAGATTAATATGATAGACATCTTTTACCCACGAATAGTTTGTAACCCATTTTATTAATGGGTGTTCAAAACTATAAGGATAGTCTTCAACAACAGTTTCTATTTCACTAATATCAGGTAGGTCATAAGGTTCTGGTTCCAGTTCATCCGGAGTGTCTCTCACTTCTAAACTAATTAATCCGCTGGTGTCTAATGACCAACCTAAACCTACCCATGAAGATCGCTGGTTTACCTTTATTCCTGATGCATGGTATTTTAAACGAATTGGGACTTCCAAATCTCCGGATTTAATGGTGTATAAAGGAATTTCAATTTGAGGAAGTCCAGTGGATAAGTTAACCGGATAACTACCAAATTTACCTAGTTCTGAAGCTGTGGGCGAATTAGGAAATATTTCATTTGGTTCGTAGGAATCTATTTGGCTATTTTGTGCAAGCCCAAGAACACTCACTAAGATAATTACAACGGTACTGATACTTCTTTTTATTTGTTGTTTAAATTTTAAGCTAATTGCAGGCAAACATCATAGGTTGCGATACAATTAGAAAACCAGTAGACGGGAGGGTCTTTTCACAAAAAAGAAAAGAGCTAAACTAGCAATTGTTAATAGTTAGCAAACCTAAACATAGGTTAAGTTATATGCAAGAATATTTTCGATTTTAAACTTGTCATAACAAATGAGAAGTCCAAAAAATTCCGAAAAGGATAGGGTTTTTAGGGGGTGAGGTGACCTGCCCGCCTTTGGCGGGTAAAGGAGTGAAGGAGTGAAGGAGTGAAGGAGTAAAGGAGTAAAGGAGTGAAGTGGTGAATGCGTGAATTGGTTTTTTTATTGTTATTCTATTACTAGAAATCAGAAAGCGGCTAATAGTTTTTTAAGGTAAAGCCCATGGTTAAAAATTGATCTTGTCGTTTTTGGTTTTCGATGACAATATTTTCATAGGTGTGGCGGTAGCTTATTTTAAAACTAAAAGACGTCCAGATAGGCAATTCAAGACCTAAATCCGCTTGCCAACGATAATTATTGGCATCTTCAAGAGAGGGCTGATAGTAACTTTCATGTGTGAAGACCATTTTACCTTTAAACAGCTTGTACTTTCCATTGGCCCAGATGGTTCCACGAAGGGTATTGATGGTTTCTTGTCCATTGTACTCCGGATAGTTAAAGCTGGTCTTAGAAAAATAGGTGCGTTCATATTCACTTGAAATAGAAAACTTAAGCCAATAGTCCTCTTTGCTTAAGGCCTGAAAAGTAATACCGACACCTGTCAGATAGCGCAATTCAATTTCCCTTCGAAAATTGGTGCTCACAAAACCCAGGGCAAAAGGATATACTTTTCGGTCAGGATTCAGGTATAGAAAGTTAAGAACTAAAATATCTTCGTCTGCCTTTTCTTTTCCAAACGCCTGATAAATATAAGAGTTTTGGTTTTTGAAAACCCATTTTTTCCAGAGCGTAAAACTGAGGTCCGTTTTGGCTCTATAAATTAAAGTTTCAACATTTCCTCCCTGGTAAAATCCGGAAAGAGAAAGACCTGCTTTTATCTTAAGCGTGTCACTTTCGTTGATTTGTGCCGAGAGGATTGAGGGGAACAACAAGAAATACAATAAAAGTTTCTTCATCACAATTTGCGTAAAATTACTCCATTTTTTCTAGAAACAAAGTTACTTATTCTACGCGATTAGCAATTAAAATTAGCTATACAAGAACTTTACAAGGAGATGTTACGCTTTTTCTGTGCACTAATTTTTCGTGAAGCGGTGGGGTTGATTATAGTTCCCAATTATTGACAATCTTTTTTGCTTCTTCTGAACTATAAACACGGCCTGCTTTGATATCTGCTTCTGCCATTAATAAATCTTCCTGCATCTGTTCGGATGACAAGGTTTCCTTTGTTTACGGATTGATTGTATCATGTTTTTTACAGCTTCTACAAAAGTGGGATCATTAGATTCTGATAATGCTTTTTGTATCCAGTTAATTTCCGCTTGTAAATCCATAATGACTTGATTTTAGTATAACAAAGATAAAAATTTAGTTTCAAGATTTCTTGAATCGAGACTAGCGAAGCATTTCACCACTTCACCATATCACCATCTCACCTTGCGCAGGCCATTTCATCCACGAAAGTACGTAAAGGAGATGTTTCTATATACTCGCCTTTTCAAACAACGTCTTTGCACCTTCACAGACCGGACAAGAATAATCCTCTGGAAGTTCTTCAAAAGAAGTATTAGGAGCAATGTTTGCCTCAATATCTCCATAGGCACTGTCGTATACCGATAAACAATCCGTACATTGGTACACTTCAGACAAAACAGGGACCTCGATTTTCGTTTTCTTAGCGTCTGTTTCCTCTGCTGTGTCTCCGAGCTGGTCGAAATACATTCTACTCAACTCCATAAGTAATCCTGGGAGTTCAATTTTATCTACATCTTGTGCATAAACGATATATTTCTGTGAATTTGGATCAAAGTTTTTAGAATAAAGCACATTAAACGTAGGTCGTACAATAAAATCTTTAACAATGTCGGGTGTTTTATTTTTCTCCACCATCGCTGTCGTAAAATACGCCTTGTTGTCGCCGTGATTGCTAATGCCGAAAGTCATACCATAAGTACTGATGTCGTTTTGGTCAAAACTCTTTACAATGAATTCCTTCAATTCTAAAGCGTCCTTATCGGCCACTGGGATATGCCAGTTCAATTCCAAAGAAGAATGGCGTACGTTGATTCCTCGTTTTCCTAGAAACTTCTCCAAGGTGAGTTTGTCTTCCTTATAAATTCCTTTAACGATAAACGACTTCCAAGGAGTGATACATATTTTTCCAACCTTATGGTCCAAACAGAATTCAGAAAATTCTTTTAAGAAACTCAAATCGTATTTGTTATTTCTCCAATACAAGCCTAACCAATACCTGTTGTTTCCAATACTGTTCATCCCTTCATAATACGGGAAGGGCTCGTAGGTAACCTGTAGTTTTTTCTCAATAGTTCGGTTGTTGGTTTGAATGTTGGCATTGATAAGATCAAACAACTCTTCCACATCGTCGGCATCCTTGTAAATTTCTTCAATTTCCTTAGATATCTTGTGAATATCATAGCTAAAAATCAATACCGGATAGTAAACCGATTCTTTCCAGTGCGGTAGTTTTAAATTCAAATACCAATAATCTTCGTGTTCCGAAGCAATAAAATTCAGCTCACCACTAAAAAGAGGCACCAACTGCTGTTGAGGGTCGGTAATGTTGATTTTTAATTTGGGGTTGTATCTAAAATTTTCGAGTATGTATAAATACTTCACACCGTTTACCCAAGGGGTATTTTGAAAAATATCTGCCGAAACATAAGAACATACAATATTCTGATACGATTCCTCGGAAACAATATCCATCGTTAAATCTGGAAATTGTTTTAAGATGTCTCTGTCCGATTCCTTAAAAGGCAAATTGATGTCTTGTCGGGAACCAAAAAAGATTTCTTTTAACTGAAGTGCTTCCGCCAATTCAATAATTTGTTTGAGCTCACCTGGAGACAATACACCTCCCTTTATAAATATACGTTGTAAATCGTTGTTCATCGTCTTATGCATTTATACTTTCAACTTTGGTGCTTTTCAATATATCTCTAACTTCAGGCTTACAGCTTCCGCAACCAAGTCCGGCTCCTGTTGTTTTGCAAAGTGCTGTAAACTCCGTACAGCCTCCTTGAATGGCTTCCTTTAAATTTCCTTCACCAACCTGACTACAAGAGCAGATTAGTTTTCCTAAAACAGGCGTCGAATTGCTTTGTCCTCGTAGAAGCTCGTCTCGTTTGTCAGACAACTCAGTGCAGTCTTCAATCAAACTTTTGAATTCGGCAAACTCACTTTTATCGCCCATCATCACGGCACCTACCAAACGGTCATCCTTTACAATACATTTTTTGTAAAAACGCTTGCTAACATCCATCAAAAGAATTTCTTCGTAACTCGTGTCGTTTTCAGGAAATTCAATATTTCCAATACTACACAAATCTAAATCTTCAAACTTTAAGATGTTCATCAGTACAGAACCTTTATAATTACTATTGAGATCTCCTAAAATATATTTGGCAGCAATATCTGCTTGTTGTTCTGCTGCAGAAGTAATACCAAACAAATTGTTTTTAAACTCAGCAATTTCTCCCATGGCAAAAATAGCTGGGTCGCTGGTTTGTAAGTATTCGTTGACCACCACACCTCTTTGAGCTGTCAATTTCGAATTTCTTGCCAGTTCTATATTCGGAATCGTTCCAATAGCATATACGATTGCGTTTGCTGAAATGGTTTTTCCTGTTTTTAGATTGATAGAAAGACTGTTGATTTCTTCGTCCTCAAACACGGTATTTACCTCGTTGTCAAAATAGATTTGAATACCTCTTTCTTGAACGTCTTGGGCTAGCAAACGACTCGCTACTCTGTCGAGTTGACGTTCCATCAATCGCGATGCACGTTGCACAACAGTAATATTTACATTTCGTTTGTTCAAGGCCGCAGCAAGTTCTAAACCTAACAATCCACCCCCTACAATAACTACGTGTTGTTCCTCGTGTGGCAAGCCCGTTTGTTCTAGGTAATCCTTGAGGCCGTCGGCATCGGCTTTGTTACGCATGGTAAAACGCCCTGGAAGATCGAGTTGTGCGTCTTTTGGAACAAAGGCTCTACTTCCTGTGGCCATAATAACGATGTCGTAATCGTGCAATACACCATTGCTATCCAATACCTTTTTATTTTCTCTGTCAATCTCAGTAATATATACATTGGCATGCAGGTTTACTTTGAGTTTGTCCAGTTCTCCTTTTTTAATTTTTTGCAGTTGCTCCCAGGTCAACTCCTCACTTACATATTCCGGCAATAACACACGGTTGTAAAAAGGTGTTTGTTCTTTTGAGAATACATCTATCTGATCGGTTTCGTTGTTTTCTCTATAGGTCTGAACAAAACGATAGGCGGCAGCTCCTGCACCAATGATACAGATTTTTTGCTGTTCTTTTTTGTACTTTGTTACTTCAACAGCCGCGTATTTAAAATCGGGCTCTTTTGAAATCGGATCAATTAATGTATTGGTAAGGTTGTTAGCTCTACCGTAATCCTTGTCTAGGATACGTCCAAAATGCATAGGCATAAACACCACTCCAGAACGGATGTCATAGTTTATTTTTACGGCTACCCGGGCTTCTCCTCTAGGATTTTTCACCAGTACAATGTCGCCTTCTTTAAGGTTTCTTTTATAAGCATCTACACCGTTCATTTCGACATAGGGTCCTTCAATATGGTTGAGCAATCGTTGTACTTTTCCTGTTTTTGTACGGGTATGCCATTGGTCTCGAATTCTTCCGGTGTTCAGTATTAAAGGAAATGCCTTGCTTGTTTTTTCCGACTGATTTTCTGTGTGTACTGGAAGATTAAAGGCGGCTTTCCCATTTTGTGTGTCGAACTTATGGTCGGTGTACAACCTAGGGGTTCCTTTGTGCTTGGTATCAGGAACAGGCCATTGCATGGTACCTTCTTCGATAAGACGACTGTGTGATAATCCAGAGACATCAATTTTAGTGCCTTTGGTCAATGCACAATGTTCATCGTATACCTCACTTACATTTTCGTAGTTAAAACCAGAGAAATTCATCTTTTGAGCAAATTTCCATAAGATTTCTGCATCAGGTAAGGCCTCGCCAGGCGCTTCAATTCCTTTTGGTAAATAACTTACCCTACGTTCAGAATTGGTCATGGTACCTTCTTTTTCTAACCATCCTGCCGCTGGCAACAGCAAATCGGCAAAAGCAGCAGTTTCTGAGTTGTGCGAAATATCTTGCACTACTACAAAATTAGCCTTCTTTAAAGCACGTTCTATTTTATTTGAGTCGGGTAAACTTACCACGGGGTTGGTACAGATAATCCAGATCGCTTTTAAAGAACCTTTGTCTAAAGCATCGAACATTTCGGTAGCCGTCAATCCCGGATTTGGCGAAATAGGGTTGGAACCCCAAAACTCTGCTACATCTTTTCGGTCTTTAGGATCCGCTAAGTTTTTATGCGCTGCCAATAAGTTTGCCATACCACCCACTTCTCTTCCGCCCATGGCATTGGGTTGTCCTGTTAAAGAAAAAGGTCCCGATCCCGGCTTTCCAATATGTCCGGTTAACAACGAGATGTTTAAGAGCGATACGTTTTTGTCAACACCAATCACACTTTGATTCAGTCCCATAGTCCACATGCTAATAAATCCTTTAGCATTTCCAATATATTGAGCTGCTAGTTTTAAATCTGAAAGTTCAATACCACAAATTTTTGCCGCTTCGGAAAGTGAAGTTTCAGACACTAGCTTTTTTAAGGCTTCGTAGTTGTTGGTGCTTTCTTTTATGAATTTTGTGTCTACCTTGTTTTTGTCGATTAAACGTTTGGCAATGGCGTTGTGCAAAACAACATCAGTTCCAGGTAAAATTTGTAGATGTAAATCGGCAATAGCACAGGTTTGTGTTTTTCGCGGATCTACAACAATGATTTTCGTGTTTGGATTGTCTTCTTTGTGTTTTTCCAAACGACGGAATAAAATAGGATGGCACCAAGCAGGATTTGCACCGGCAATTAAAAAGGTGTCGGCGAGTTCAATATCATCATAGGCAATAGGTACATTATCGTCTCCAATAGTCTTTTTGTAGCCTACCACCGCCGAACTCATGCAAAGTCTAGAGTTGGTGTCTATATTATTTGTGCCAATAAAACCCTTGGTTAGTTTGTTTACGAGATAATATTCTTCGGTAAGACATTGTCCGGAAACATAGAAACCAACACTATCGGGTCCGTGTTTTTTGATGATGCTTTTAAAAACTGCAGCAGCTCTGTCTAAGGCAGAATCCCAAGAAACTTTTTGCATAGGGTGATTCTTGCTCCATCTCATCTCGGGGTGCAGAATTCTGTCTGATGTATCTTGTGCTACATAATGGAGGTTCATTCCTTTTGAACACAACATCCCTTTGTTGGTTGGATGGTCTGGGTCTCCTTTAACTTTTAAGGTACCGTTGTGGTTTTTATCGACAATGATTCCACAGCCTACACCACAATAAGAACAAGTGGTTTTGTAGGATTTTGCTATTGACATAGGTATGTTTTTTCTCAGTTTTATAAAGCGATTCAGCTACTGTAAGAAATTCAGGCTACACTTTTATTGGCAGTCCTAATTGACTTTCTTGTCGCAAAGTTACAAAATTACGTAGAAATACGTAGGGTAATACGTAATTTTTATGGTTAATTTAGAATCTGACTTTTTCCTTGCCTTTTGTATGATATTTGGCAGGAATTTTAAGAAAACCCTAATTCTCGAGCTTTCGAAGAGAGTTCTATCAAGTTTTTTACGTTCAATTTCTTCATCAAATTGAAGCGATGTGTCTCTATCGTTCTTTTGCTCTTTCCAAGATTGTCTGAAATTTCAGTATTGGTTCTTCCTGATAGTATTTGTGAAAGAATTTCAAGCTCTTTTTTAGTCAATCCATGTGTTTGTTTAGGGGCAGGTGCTTTTTCTTTGGGTTGACTTGTACTACTGTTTTGTAAATAGTTGGACACGATAACATTTGAAATGTCTCCGCTGAAATATTTTCCACCTTTGTAAACGGTGTTGATTGCTTTGATAAACTCTGGCTTTCCTGTGTCTTTCAATAAATAGCCACTGGCTCCCGCTTGAATTGATTTTAAGATATATTCTTCAGAATCATGCATGGATAATACAATTGCCTTTGTGTTTGGTGCGTATTTTTTGAGATGACCAACTGCTTCAATCCCATCCATAACCGGCATACGTACATCAATAATAAGCAGGTCTGGCTGTAATTCTTTAGCCAAATCTAGTGCTTCTTGACCGTTTGAAGCTTCTCCAATAACATGTAAGGATGCATCTTCTTCGAGTAAAGATTTAATACCATTTCTTACCAATAGATGGTCGTCTGTTAACAAAATGTTGATTGTGTCTTCCAAAAGCGTAGGTTTTATGATATCACAAATATAGGAGAACTTCTGAGTATTTTAAAATATATTACGTATTAATTTAAGTAGTGATACGGACTTGTGAAGGCTTTCTCCTGAATTTTCTATGCTGAACACGGAAAAATCAAGTAGTACAATCGCTTGTTTTTAGCTTCTTATGAAGGCGAATAAAGAATTGTGCAAACAACTGTGTACTAATTGTTTGTGTTTTTTGAGTACAGGTTGTCTTTCAAGATATGTATAGAAATAAAAACCACGTATAAATACGTAGTTCCAGCTTTTAGATTAATGGTTTGAAATGTATTTTGCAATCCATTCCTTTTCGGAAAGCGCAACGAATTTTTTATTGGAGCTGTATACGTCGATGCCTCCTTCAAAATATTGTTTTAAACGAATGTTCGAGATGGTGTCTTTCATTTTATGTGGAACTTGGTATTCATGGTTTCCATGAAAGTCATGACATTGAAGACAGGTGCCCCATGCTTCATTTGCAATTAACTTGCTATGTGGCACGTCGAGAGGGTCGTTTTTTACAGTAAGGTCTTCATGACAGTGCATGCAATAATCTGTTTTTTGCAAGGTCATTCTTTTTCCGTGGTGTTCAGAGTGACAGGTATTGCAATTGGCTGTATTTATTTGTTTTACAGCTTTTTTAAATTTTGGTTCTAAAAAGCGATGTGTAGGATGTCTGTCATTGTCTCTTTCATGGCAGGCTAAACATTTTTTGGTTTCGACATCAATGGTACCAAAGTCGACTGCATTTTCTCGTAGACCTATTGCAAATTGTGAGTTAGATTGTATTTGTTGCCATAGGTTTCCTTCTGCATCGCTATGACAGGTATTGCAAGAAAAGTCTTCATGACCGCTATTCATAGGTCCGATACTAATATAGGTTTCATTCGAAGTTCGCGAAAAGAATACAAATAAAATACTGCCGACGACAATTCCCGTCAGAACGCCCATAAATTGTCTTTTTCGCAATGGATTTAATGTAAATATCGACATGCTTAATTGGGTATTTCTATGGTTATTTGTTCACTTTCAGGATAGGTCACACAGGTGAGGATAGTACCTGATTTTACTTCATCATCGGGTAGCAAATGACCTTTTGTCATTGTGGTTTTTCCTATGGTACATTGAGCTTTACACGTGCTGCACATCCCCGATCTACAAGAGTAGGGGAGCACAATATTATTGAGCATGGCTTGTTGGAGAATGGTTTTGTTTCCCGGGACTTCTATTTGGTGATCGGTTCCCTTGTGTTTAATGGTTACTTTGCTAACTAAGTCTTTGGCTGCAATTTTTATTTTTGGTGGTTTAAAGGCTTCAATCTTGATATGTCCAGGGATAATGTTGTTCGCTATTAAAATGTCTTTTGTGGTTTTCATAAAACCAGCCGGGCCGCAAATCATATATTCATGCGCTTCCGAAAAGCTGAGCTCGTGTTTTTTGAAAATCTTATGTATGATGTCTTTTGTGATAAATCCACTGTGATAGTTTAGGTTGTCGTTATGACTCAATATATGTTCCACATGAAATCTTTCTTTATATAGTTTAGACAACTGCTCTAATTCTGTTATAAATATGATGTTGTCTTCATCGAGATTGGCATAGGTTAGAATTACACGCGATTCAGGTTCTTTAAATAGCACAGACTTTAGAATTGAAAATACGGGTGTGATTCCGCTCCCAGCAGCAAAGAGCAGGTATTGCTTTCGGTTTTCGACTTTTGGGTCTACAAAAAAGCTGCCCATGGGTTTTTCAACTGCTATTTTTTGACCCACCTTCATTTTTTCGTTGACATAGGTTGAAATCAATCCGTTTTGTACCTTTTTAACGGTAATTTTTAATTCCTTATCGGTGTATGGATCACTGCTGAACGAATAAGCACGTTTTTCAACCCTACCATTTATAGGGATTTTCAAGGTTAAAAACTGACCTGGCTTGTATTTTAATTTGTTAAAGAACCTATTGTTTCGAAAGCATACCGTTACTGCTTGATTGGTTTCTTTGATGATATTTGTTACGGGTAATTTCATTCGGATGTTATTTGTAGTAAAACACAATGCCTATATGAAGGAACAATAGTAAGGTAATGGTCATGGAAAGGCCTACATGTACAATCATCCATCCTTTAAACAACCATTCTTTGGAAGATTTTAGTACGTCTAGGTTGATAGTTCCAATTAACATATTTCCTAAAAATAGATAACTGAACAGCATGAGGTAACCAAAACCAAAATGAGTACTGTGAACATATAATAGCAACGGGCTAAGGATGCCAATCCATTTATGCAGTTCGTTAATGCTTTGGGCTTTGGCTCGAAATCTTGGAATGATTCTACTAAAGGTTAATAGCCACTGGAATGCTATAAACAATCCCAATCCCAATCCCGACCATCTCTTAAAGATTTCTTTTGCTTGTAACAATTCAAGAGCTTCGAATTTAAGCTGAAAGATTTCTTGTAAGAGATAAGCAGAAAATAGTATCAGTCCAATTGCTGTTATGTAACTGTTGTTTTTCAATCGGGAATAATTTTATTTTAATAAGGTAGTCATGGTTTCGTAGGCGGCCAATTCTCTAACACTGTCTAAAAATACTGCTGGACTTGGTAAGTACAAACCTCCGTCGGATGGCCATTTGTCGCCTATTTCTGGTTTGCTACTTGTTTTAAAAGCTGCAATTTCGTGTAGGTAGTCTTGGTAAACTGCTTCGGTACCGTTTCTATAGGCTTTTAATATAGCGATGGTGTTCTTGTAACTTAGTGAATCTGTAGGATACTGCCAAGTCGTTGCACCCATTACATCACCCAGTTTCCAATCGTCTTTGGTGGTTTGTTCGTGTTTGTTGTGACAAGACACACAGGCTGCAGCTCCTGCCACATCTGCAAACATAGCTGTGTGCATTTTTTGTTCTTCGTCAAAAAAGTGTTGAGGCGCTCTGTCTTTTTTGATTTGGTGAAATAATTCAGCTTGCTTTCCTTCAAATTTGTTGGCTTTGTTAATTGGAAAATCCGATCCTAAGTACAAACCTAAAGGAACTTCGCTTTTTTGAATGTCGTTGGCAATTCCACGTAAAAACAAGGCAGGAAGAGGACCAGCTTCTACTTCTTCTTTTTGCCAGTCTTCATCGAATTTAATTCCCTGTTTTTTACCAGCGCCTACAATAGCTTTGGTGTATAAGGTTCTGGTAACGTCATTTTCTTTGGAAACCATTTCCAAGACTTCGGCTACAGAGAATACTAATTTTTCGACTGAGGTATTTGTCGATTTTTCTGGTACACCACCACAAGAGATTAGAAAGAAGGCGTACAGTGAGCTAAGAGTATAAAGTGCTTTTTTCATTTGAAATATTTTAATGTTATCAATTTATTTAATGTATACTGGGTTTAGTAAGCGGCTTCAATCATTACTTCAGCCATTACCGTATATACTTTGGCCCAGGCGGCTTTTACTTCAGCGGTAAATGCATCACCTAATCCTGTTTCTAGTGTTGCTAGCAGTGCAGCTCCTACCGTGTCGTAGTGCGATTTTTCTACTTTGTAATCGACGTGTCTTTTTCCGAGGTCTTGCAAAATAGGAATCAATTTGTCAAGGGCACTTAAACCTGCAACTGCGCTGGCCAGCATGGTCATAAGTTTGTTCCCTTGTTCTGCCATTGCCCCTTCTTTTTTTGTAGGAAACATGGGTTTTAATTTTGGATCGAGTTCGAAAAGTTTTTTATAAAAAATTTCGGCGGCCACAGGAGCAATAGGTTTTACCAATTCAAATGAATCTTGTACTAATTTGATACTTGCTGCGTCAATAGGACCTTCTTCTACGGCTACTTCTTCTGATTTTTTTACGAGGTTTTTTAAGAATTTTAACATGATGATTAATTTTAAAGTTATTGTATATAGGATGCGTTTTTTACGCTGTTTGTCAGGGTGGAATAGAATGCACACCAGGCAAGTTGAACTTCCAAGGTGAATTCGTCTTTAAGTACTTTTGAGAGCGAAGCAATAAAGGCAGTGCCTACATAGTCGAAATGCGTAGGTTTGACTTCTGTATTTTGAAAATTTGTATTTGAATGAACGAGGTTAGGGATGGTTTCCTCAGATCCTGAAATTGCGCTGGAAAGAATGTTTATAAAAGAGGCTTCTTTAGTAACGGATGTACCCGTATATAATGCGTTTACGGTTCGTTTTAATTGCGGATCGTATTCGAACAATTTTTTGTAAAAATAGCTGGCAGTTTTTTCAGCACTTGGTTTTATTTTCTTGAATGAACGTTGTACAATGTCTAAGGTTGCTTGTTCCATTTTTGTGTTGTAATTGCGGTTTGTAACCTGTTATTTTCTATGGGTAAAATTAGCTCGTTTTGTCGAGGTGTTTTATGGGGAGATACAAGTTAATACCACTTTTTACGCCGTTGTTTTCATCGTTTAAGACGATAAAAAACATGTGGAATGGCAGCTTGCTTATTGAGAAAATAACGCACAAAAAAAACTGCCCGAAGGCAGTTTTAGTTGTTTGATTTCTATGTTTGTACTTCTTACAAGAACTTAGGCGCTATGATTAGCATTAACCAAGCCCAGTTTTGAGTGTCTTTTGCATTGACTACACTTGAAGGCTCAAAGAATTGAGAGTAACCTCCTACCAATTTGAATTCTTTGAATTGTTTTGCAAGTACCAAATCTAGCTCTGTTCCAAGATCATCTCCTCCCTGAGATTGTTCAGTGAAATAGTGTCCGGTTAGCGATACGCCTATACCAGCGACCTTCGTAGAAGCAGATACTTGTAAGTCATTCAATCCTCCTCCATTGGCGTGGTTTCCTACATAAAAACGGTCCATCAAACCATTAAATGCGTGGTTGGTTCCGTACAATGGAAAGAAAGCTGCAGATTCGTCTGTTGTACCAGAAATTACTTCATATCCCGCTCCAAAGGTTGTCTTTTCAGTGGCTTTGTATTTTGCTAAAAGACTTGCTAAAAATGCGCCTTCAACGGCTACGTCTCCAAGTCTGTATCCGTCTTGAATAAAACCGTTTGCTGTTAAAGTAAGGGCATTTATAGTGTAGTCTACATGCACACCTGCAGTTAGTAAAGTTGATTTGTTGTCACCAGCAACATTTGTGTCCTGGAACGTATTTGCCAACACTAAGGCACTTAAGTTTAAGTTGCCGTATTGTTTGTTCGCTCTAGCGAATGCCATTTCTCGGTATGAGAAAGCTGCAGAGGTATCATATTCAGCTCCGTTAGGTGTGTTTAAAGCGGCTCCTAAATCCAAGGAATAGCCTCCGTTTTTGTATTTGAACACACCACCGTCGTGTGTTCTTGCTTGCTGCGCCCAGCCAAGACCACCAAGTATTCTCTGATCGTCATAGGATAAGGGTTGACGACCTAATTTTAAACGTGTAGTGCTTCCCAGTTTAATGTCGGCCCAAGCTTCTTGTACTCTAAAGTTTCCATTGTTTGCAGCCGAAATTTGTGGGCGGTCTCCATATTTAAAAACTTCTTGAAAACTTGTGTATACCGTATAGGTTTCAGCAGTGTATTTCGCTTTTAGAGCCGCTCTTACACTGGTAGATACATATCCTTCCGTTCCTTTTAGTGCTGTTTTTGATTGTCCATGCCCAAACCATTCTGTTCGGGGTCTGAATTCTCCACTTAAAGAGAATTGTGCCATGACGCCTGAAGAGACCAATGCAAGGATTCCAAATAGTAAATTTCTAATTTTCATAATTTTCTTATTTTGATTGTTGTTATTTTAATTGTTTGTTTTGTTTTGACAAATGTATAGGCAATTCTGTTTTTAGAATATGATTTATAGCAGGTTTTATTGTCTTTTTGTTACGAATTAAATGTCTGTTTTATCAGTATGAATTAGGTGTCATTTCACAGTTTGAGATGCAATTTGTTTTTTATTGAGTGGATATCTGGGTCCTACGAATTTAACCATTTTCTTTTAACTCTGTTTTTATAGAAATAGCAATGGTGATTAATGTTCTAAAAAGTCGATCAGGTGTTTTCTATATTCGTAATAATCATCATGAGCAAGGACGGTTTTTCTCGAACGGGGTCTTTCAAATTCAATAGGAAGAATGTCACCAATTTTCGCTTTAGGACCACTGGTCATCATCACCACTCTGTCCGATAAAAAGATGGCCTCATCCACATCGTGGGTAATCATTACAGCCGTAATTTTTTCTTTGTTCCAGATTTCAATCAATACATCCTGAAGTTCGCCACGTGTTAGCGAGTCTAACATTCCAAAAGGCTCGTCGAGGAGTAGTACTTTCGGTTTGATAGCAAATGCGCGGGCAATCCCAACGCGTTGCTGCATTCCTTGTGACAATTCAGAGGCTCTTTTGTGAAAAGATCCGTCTAAGCCCACTTTGCTTAAATAGTATTTGCAGATATCTGCTCGTTCTTTTTTAGTGCCATGAGGGAATACTTTTTTAACGCCGAGCATTACATTTTCATAAGCGGTCATCCATGGCATTAAACTGGGTGCCTGAAAAATAACACCTCTGTCTGGGCCTGGTCCTTTGATAGAAGCACCTAAAACGGCTATTTTTCCTCCGGAAATTTCATTGAGACCGGCAATCATTGATAGCATGGTTGTTTTACCGCAACCTGAATGTCCAATAATGGTGATAAATTCTTCTTTTTTTACTTGTAAATTCAGTCCTTCCAATACCACATAATCACCTTTTGGCGTTGGGTATACTTTTTTTAAGTCCTTGAGGTCTAACATAACCTCATTTGGAGCGAATTTTTGTTCAAGAGCTGTTGTTTCCATATCGTATGTGTTTGAATTCAATTAGTTTGATGCTTTGAATTCCCATCTTAAATCTTTAGGTTTTAATTCGGGCAGTTCGTAGATTTCGTTTGTTTCCGAAGATCTTTCATTTCCTATGTCCATTAAGTATTCGATGATAGCATTTCTTGTTTTTTTGTAAGCTGCATTGTCATTTAATGCGGTTTTGTCCCTTGGTCTGTCAATATCAATTTTAAATTCTGGACCTAAGGTCGCTTTTGGACCTGGACGCAAAGGGATGATTCTGTCTGCCATATAAATACCTTCATCTACATCATTGGTGATTAACAAAGCAGTCCGCTTGTTTTTGTTCCAGATATTTAAGATTTCATCTTGTAAATTCCCTCTAGTTAAGGCATCTAAAGCACCAAGAGGTTCATCCATAATAATCATTTCAGGATCCATGGAAAGCGCTCTAGCTACCGATACACGTTGTCGCATTCCTCCGGAGAGTTCTTTAGGTCTTTTGTGGATGGCATGTGAAAGACTTACCATTTCTACATAGGATTTGATACGGTGGTCTTTAAAAGTCTTCGTTTCATTCGGGAACGCTTCGTTTACCGCCATTTCAATGTTTTGATACACGGTAAGCCAAGGAAGTAAGGAGTAGTTTTGGAAGATTACGCCCCTTTCATGACTGGTATCTTCTATAGGTTTTCCTTTAAATAACACCTCGCCACTAGTGGGTTTTATGAGGCCATTGATAAGATTCACCAGTGTCGTTTTTCCACTCCCTGTAAAACCTACGATGGCAACAAACTCACCTTCTTCAATAGTTAAGTTGATATTGTCAAGTACTTTTGTTTCCGTGTCTCCTGATCCATAGGATTTGCACACGTTTTTTAATTCTAAATAAGCCATGTTGAATTGTCAGTTTATAATTGTGAATTGTGAGTTGTAGCTCACGCGTACTTTGTTGTGTTAAATACCTTCGTTTTTGTCAAACGAAATGAACTTTTGAATCGTCAACATAATTCGGTCTAATAGGAAACCAATGAATCCGATAACAAACATGGCAACAATAATTTTTGAATTAGAATCATTAGCTCCATTTTGGAATTCTTCCCATACGAAAGACCCGAGTCCAGGGCTTTGTGCCAAAAGTTCTATCGCAATCAATACCATCCATGCTACGGACAAAGTAATACGTAATCCTGTAAAAATTAACGGTAAGGATGCTGGTAGAATGACTTTAAATATTTTTTGAAAAGTTCCTAACTTTAATACTTTGGCAACATTGATATAGTCTTTATCTACTGAAGATACGCCCATAGCAGTGTTTACTAAAGTAGCCCACATAGAACAAAGTCCTACACTGATAAAAGAGATGATAAAAGAGGTGTCACTAGTGGAGTCTTTGGTTAGTGTTTTTACAATCATAAATACCAATAGTAACCAAACAACAGGGGAAACGGGTTTTAGAATTTGAATTAACCAGTTGAAAGAAGTTCTCAAAGTATCACTAAGACCTATAATGATTCCGATAGGCGTTGCAATCAATAAGGCGAGTAAAAATCCGGCAAACACAGTTTTGATACTTGTTTTTATTTGGTCCACAAATGAGGGTCTTCCCGTATACACAATTGGATTCTTTCCTTGAGCGATCCTTTTTTCGTTTAGGCTTGCCGTTTTTACCTTGAAAGCTTCCTTATCTTCACCTATTTTACGGTGGTCTTTTAGTAATAATTTATAGGATTCCCAAACTTGCAGAGGAGAAGGCAATGTATTGGGTTGACAACTGACATCGCCCGATGCAATACAGTCTTTCATTTTGTTTGCTTCTTCTGCTCCTTGTTCTTTGAGTACTTTTGCAATTTTATAGTTTGCTTCGGTGTTGTAAAGCGATTTTGAACCACTGTACCACACGCCCAGAAATAATAAAATGGATGCAATAGGGGCTACTATTTTTTTTAAGGTTTCAATACTGTTTTTCTTAGAATCCTCTCCAGAAATCAATCTTACAAGTGGTTCGAAAAAACCAAGCCCTATAAATCGAAGTCCTTTAATGATAGCATCTTTCATGTCGTTACTGTTTTAGTTTGATTGCACTAATGACGAAATATGTCGTGTTTTGATAGTGCACTTGCGTTCAAATCAAACGCAAGTGCTTGTTTGTTTCTATGATTGAGAATTAGTCTTTGTTTCCAATTTTAAAGCTATTGATATAGCTTACGGGGTCTTTAGCATCGTATTTTTTGCCGTCGATAAAATCGGTAGTTACCGGTTTGAATCCATCTGTACTTGGAATGTCAGATGCAGGAATTTTTCCTTCTTTCGCCAAAATTTTAGCCGCTTTTTCCCAAATGTCAGGACGGTATATTTCTTTTGCTTTTTCTGCATACCACGAAGCTGGTTTAGCGTTAGGAATTTGTCCCCATCTTCTCATTTGTGTTAAGAACCATACAGCATCGGAGTAAAAAGGATAGGTTGCGTTGTAACGGTAGAATACGTTAAAATCTGGCATTTCTCTTTTATCACCTTTTTCAAATTCGAAGGTTCCGGTCATTGAATTTGCCAATACAACTTCGTCAGCTCCTACATATTGTGACATCGATAGGATTTTTACCGCTTCTTTTCTGTTTCCTGGCGTGTCTAACCATTTTCCAGCTCTGATCAAGGCTTTGGTTACGGCTACGGCTGTATTTGGGTATTGTTCTACAAATTTCTTGGTCATCACAAATACTTTTTCCGGGTTGTTTTTCCAGATGTCGTAGTTGGTAGTAACGGGAACTCCAATTCCTTTAAATACGGCTTGTTGGTTCCATGGCTCTCCTACACAGTATCCGTAAATGGTTCCGGCCTCTAAGGTAGCTGGCATTTGTGGCGGAGGTGTTACCGATAGTAAAACTTCAGCATCCACTTGTCCTTGAATGTTTTCTTTGGTATACATTCCTGGGTGAATTCCTGCGGCAGCCAACCAATATCTGATTTCGTAGTTGTGAGTTGATACTGGGAATACCATTCCCATTTTAAAGGCTTTACCGTTGTTTTTGTAATCTGTGATTACAGGTTTCAAAGCATCTGCACTTATTGGGTGTAAAGGCTTTCCGTCGTTATCTTTAGGTACATTAGGTTTCATTTTAGACCAAACGTCATTAGAAACAGTGATTCCGTTTCCATTTAAGTCCATTGAGAAAGGGGTTACCAATTCTGCTTGACGGCCAAAGCCAGCTCCTGCCGCAATAGGTTGTCCCGCTAGCATGTGAGATCCATCCAATTGACCGTCAATCACTCTATCTAAAATGTTTTTCCAATTCGATTGAGCTTCTACAGAAACAAATAATCCCTCTTCTTCAAAAAATCCTTTTTCTTTTGCGATGGCCAATGGTGCCATGTCTGTCAATTTTATAAAACCAAAGGTTAACTGTGGTTTTTCTATTTCCAAAGTGGTTGCAGCCGTTGCTGTTGCTTTTTCCTCGGGTTTCTTTTTGTTTTCTTTGCCTCCACAAGCGACTCCTAGTAGAATACTTGCCAGCGCTGTTACTTTTAAAATTGTTGTTTTCATATTTGTTGTTTTTAAGTTGTTTTCAATAATTTATTTGTTGTAATCTTACAGGTACAAATGTATATGCTATCTCTCATTTGGATGCTGGTTATCCATAGTATAAAACAATCTTTTACACCTGTGTTTATCCGTGCTATCTCATTAGAAAAACTGATAAATAGCAGGTTTTAAAATGAAGGATATAAAAAAACCAGCATTGGGATGCTGGTTTTTTTAGGAATGGAAAGTTGGTTAACCTACTTGGCTAAATGTGTGTTTTGCAATTTCTTCGGAGAGCGCTTTGTGGTTTATGATACCTAGCTTTCTTCCTGTGGCTTTGACAACACCTTCCTTTTTAAGAGCGGAAACAATTCTTATGACTTGTTCTTCTGTAGTTCCGGAGTAGTCCGCATAATCTTTTCTGCTTAAGGTGATATTGAGTAATTGGTTTGATGATCCAAATTTAGCATCCATATATAGTAAGGTGTCAATGACTCTTTCACGCACCGACATTTGTGCTAGTTTTCTCACACGTGTTTCGCTTTCGCTTAATTCGTCTGCATAAAAAAGCATAAAATCAAAGGTGAGGTTTGGAATGCTTAGTAAGATGTCCTTGAGGTCGTCTTGTGAAAAATAACAAAGCGTGGTGTCTTCCAAGGCCTGTGCTGAGATAGAATAGTATTTAGAGGATCCAAAACCGCCTCGATGTCCAATGATTTCTCCGTCTTTTGCAAAACGAACGATTTGCTCTCGGTCGTCTACACCCGTCTTAACCACTTTTACTTTTCCTTTATATGCAAAGAAAAGTCCATGAGCAGGAGTGCCTTCCATGATAAATTGTTGCGACTTTTTACAGCGAACCGTGTGTTTTTTGTTTAGAAACGCATCAATTCTACCGTCTAGACTGTTTTTTTTGATGAGACAATTTGAGTTTTCACATTGAAAGCATGACGCCATGGCTATTATTTTGAAGTTATATTGTTACAAATTTACAGGCTTTATTGCGTTTAAAACATGACCATATAGGGGTAATGAAAACTTTTTTTTCATAAGTAAACCTGTGTTTTGACAGGTTGCTGTTCTTTGGAGAACTCGCTTTTAGGCGCATAAAAAAAGGTCTTTTGAATAATTTCAAAAGACCTTTGTGTTTAAGAGTTGTTCTGTTAAGCTGCTTTTGCCAAAGCTTCCAATCTGTTTTGTTCGTCTACAGCTGCTTTTTCATCTTCGGCAGAAAACTTTATTCCGAATCCTAACAATCCAATGGCCAATACTACGAAACCGAAATAGAAGAAACAGTCTTGTAGAGGAGAACCACTTCTCAATAAGAATTGGGCATAACAAACAGCACCTACATTTCCACCTGCACCTACAATACCTGCTACAGCTCCTAGGGACTTTTTATTGATAAAGGGTACTACAGAGTAGGTAGCACCTTCAGCCATTTGTACGAATAGAGAAAATAATATCATGGTTGCTACAGCAATTGGCAATGCGTCCATTCTAGAAAATAATAACAAGGCAAAACCTTCGATAACCATCACAATTACTAACCATTTTACACGTCCTTGCAGTCCAGATTTCTTAGAGAATTTATCTCCTAACCATCCTCCAGTAGATCTTGCAAACAAGTTCATAAGTCCAAATAAAGAAGCAATAATACCGGCAGTTGTTTCAGACAATGAAAAACGTGTTTGGTAATAGGTAGCTGCTCTTCCGTTTACAAACAATTCCATTCCAAAACATCCTGCATACATAGCGAACAGAATCCAAACTCTTTTGTCTTTTACGGCGCTCATAAATAAACTTGATTCTCCTTTAGCGGCTTGAGGACGTTCTTTTGGTAGGTCTTCGTAGTTTCCTTTTGGGCAGTCTGTAGTATATTTCCAGTATAAATAGGCAACAATTAGCATAATTACTGCAGGTACAAACATAGCCGGTCTCCATTTAGATAAATCGGATTCTGCAAAACCAAAAGCCAACATGGCCGCTGCAATCAACGGCATAACGGCTTGTGTAACACCACCACCAAGATTTCCCCATCCAGCAGTTGTTGCATTTGCGATTCCTACAACATTAGGAGCAAACATTACTGAGGTATGGTATTGCGTGATCACAAAAGCAGCTCCAATGACACCGATGGCCATACGGGAAATTAAATATGTTTCCCAGGTGGTCGCCAAAGAAGACCCTGCAACAACGATGGAACCAAATATCAATAGGTATATATAACTCTTTCTAGGACCAATTTTATCACACCAGTTTCCTACAAAAAGGCGTGCAAAAATAGTAACACCAACTGAAGCGATAAAGGCAGTGATTTTTTGAGCTTTTGAAAGATCTAAATCTGGACCAATGGTTGAATTCATTAAAGGTGCATGTGCGAACCAACCAAAAAAGCAAAGAAAAAATGCAATCCAACTTAGGTGGAAAGTTCTCATTTGAACGGATTTGAAATCCAATAGGTTAATTTTTGTTGCTTTTTCGTTCTGTAGTTGTACTGTTTTCATCTGTCTTCTTATTTGTAAATATGAATACAGCAAAGATATTCCCTCTTTTAGGTTTGTTTTGTGTTGTAACACCACGCAAAAACAAGTTTTTATATGGGTTTTAAGTTGTGTGATGGCATTTTAAAACCTGTTATTTGGCAGGTTTTAACTGTAAAACATTGGTAGTAAGGGTCTTGTTGTTTTAAGTTTGGCTAGAACTCAGTTCTTTAATTGGAGAGATGGACTTCATGACGAGATAGAAACCTGCGAAAACATTGTTTTTATACAAGTGCTAAGAAAACATGGAATGTATTAGTTGAACTCCCAACCAAAACCACTGGAAAAGATAAAATCTATTTCGTTTCCTGCAATGGCGGGTTGGTTATCATAGTTTACCGTAAATCCGGTTTTGATGTAAAAGTCATAAGGGAGGTCGTATTTCAAACTGATGTCGAAATCGGTTCTGACCCTTCCTATTTCCGAGAGACTGGGACTTAGTTTTACATTAGCATTCAAACTAATATCGTCAAAGTTGTACATGTTCAAGGTGCTTGATACAAAACTTTCAACCGAATTTTTGTTCAGCGTTTTGTCTACATAATTCTCATTATTGAAAGCAAGTCCAACAGAAACACCAAAATAGAGTTGATGGGTACTTGCTAGTAGTTTTCCTACACCTAAGTTGGGGGTAAAACGTCCTTCTAGGGCTTGTTCTGTATTGGATAAAAAAGTAAGTTCTCCAATTAAATACCAGGTTCTGGAAAGCAAACGCCTAAGGTCTGTTTTGGCGTCGACACGTTTGATGTCTGCCACCGAATCTTGTCGGGATTGCAACCAGTTGATACTGGCATTTGACACCCATAGTTCGCCTAAATAAGCAAGTTTACCATCGAGTGTTACTTGCGATTTTCCCTGTGCCTTTGTAAAGTCATAGCCAAGATCGATGCTTCCTGAAATCCTTTTTTTCCGGTCTTCGTCGACTTCTTGTAAGCTTATCAGTTCTCGGATGTTAAAGGTTTCTACAATGTCTTTCCCTGTAGTAATTGAAATAGTACCTGGGACCATAGTTTTAATGGTTCCATAGCGACGCCTGCTACGTGTTAGGGTAATGATGCTTCTTTTGTGAACGTAAATTCCATTCACTTTATCAAATTCAATTTTAAAATCCTCGTCACTATAATCCGTACTAAATTTGAGAACCCCAGCAGCAAAAGTCTCTACAGTACCCACTAATATGTCTTTGTTTTTAAGATACAAGGTGTCTTTCTGCGCATTTGCTAAAGTGCTGAAAAGAAAAATGATAACTGAAATGTACTTAAAGAGATTCAAAGAGGGATGCTAAATTTGAGTTGAACTGTGCAAAGATAAGTTTGTTCCTCGTTTTTTGCAACCTTAATATGACGGGCAATAACTGAAATAAAAAAGCCTGTGATATACAGGCTTTTTATTAATTTAATCGGTATACCAGTCCGCCGCTAAAGCCGCCTACAAGTGTGGTGCTCGAACCCGAGACACCGCCTCCTCCTGTGCCAATATAAACACCTCCCCATTGTATTGGGAACATTAGATTTCCTTGAAGGTTCAGTCCAATTTTTTCGTTAAACATATAATTGATACCTGCTTTTAGGGAAACGGCAAAATAGAATTCAGTATCTATAGATCCTATGGTTGAAGGTGTGTTGCTAGTGTTAAAAATTGCCATACCTAAACCACCTCCAACAAAAGGTCTCAATTGCTCATTATCGACCGGAAGTATTTTTGAAGCTCCCACCAATATCCAGTCTGCGTTTAAATCAGCAATATGACTATTTTCAATATTTGGACCAGATGCAGTAATTGCTGTAGACTGATGGAAATACGAAACCTCTGTGACAATGCCTTTAAAGCCATCAACACCAATGGTTACCCCCCATTGATCGCTTTCCTGTAATTTGATATAGTTTCTTCCATAATCAATTTTAGAACCAAATTGATACCCGTAAGAAGGTGTAATTTCTACAGTTTGCGCCTTAGTAGTAATGCTAAAAAAAGCGGTGATGAATGCAAGGATAATTAGTTTGCTCAACTTTTGTGTTTTCATAATAGGAGGTGATTCTATGTGAATTTATTTATATTTTGTCCAATTCTCCAATAAATGGAACGTTTTCAAAAACAGCAGTTTTAGAAAGACTCAAGAAATAGTTTTCCATCTGCAAGAATTGACCAGCAGCTCTAGAACCTCCGTCTTTTCTTAGTTTTTTGTAGTATTTTTTGATGATTTTTCCTGTCTTTTCGTTTTGTTTAAAGCTTTCTTTGCAAAGATCGTCGATTTTTTCGTCTGAAAGGTTTGTGTAATTTTCAGCGTAGTCTGTGATTAAGGCAATTCTAAGGGCTCTCAACTCTTTTCTTTCGGCTTCATATTCTTTATAGGTTTCCCAAAACTCAGCTTCGTTTTCGGGGGCTACTTCGATAAAGTCTTTAACTATGGTGATTTTATCCACTCCAAAGATTGCTTTGAAGAAATCTTGGTCTTGGTTTTCTGTTTGAGCGAATAGCGCTGTAGAAGCGGTCATACAAGCGATGATAAATGTGCAAATGTTTTTCATGTTTTTTTCTTTTAATTCGTTAGATATACTATTTTTATTACTTGTTATTTTCTTTCTTTTTGAAAAATAAATGTGTCAAAGCACCAGTTTCCATTGAGTCTCGAATTCCAATAATGACATTATAACTTGTCAAGGAAAAAAAAGAGCTGATTAAAATGATCCAAAATTGGTTTCTATCTCTGTGTTCAAAAACAGTTTGGAAGGCACTGGATAAGGAGTCTACCTCGAGATATGCGTGTATTAAATGTTCGATGAATAAAACGACAGATAATACAATGGTGTAGACAAAAGATTTGATTAGTACATTTTTGTACAAGGCTTGTCTAATATATATTTTGCCCAAAGCAGTTTTGTCTAATAAGATGACAATTTTACTCATGATTAGCGCGCCCATCAAAACGGCAGATAAGCCATAAAACTCAACATCAACTTGTGCTAATAAAAGTTTTTTTAGCAGAATGAGTACACCAAAGCATCCTATAAAATATAGGGTCACCAATGCAATTTGGATGGCTTCTTCCTTTAATTTTTGTACAAAACTCATGTGTCTTTTTTACGGGTGTTTTAAATATAGGGATTTGAAATCAGATATTTAAAATAAACCTGATTTTTCTCCTCTTTGGTTGGACTAATTATTGTTCGCGTCTAGTTTCTTCAAAGAAATAGCGACTGCTTCTGCATAGGTGAAAATAAGTTCTTGTCCTATATGGAGGGTTTCCATAAATTTCAGGTCTGCGACAGGAACCGTCATATAATTGCCTCTAGGCCCTTTAATTGTTGCTGACTGAAAAGGTCTGTTCAAGACTTCTATGGTTACAATAGCTTTGACAATTGCACCAACTACGGCACCTGGATCCATTCCTTCGGGAGCTTTACCTGCTTCTGCAATTACAGCAACAGGTTCCGCTCTTTCTGCAAGTGTTGGTTCACGAAATTCTGCTTTCATATAGGTGTAATATTCAAAGACAATACGGTCATCGACAGCAATTTCGTCAAAACGTGCTACTTCATCTCCAGCATTTACCGTTACAAGGTTTCCTTCAGGTCCCATTAGGGTGATATCACGTGTTTCTTTATTGATAGCCGTAACGGTACCCTCCATAGATTCCAAACTCCATTTCTCTCTAGGTGCTTTTGACTCTTGGATGACCTGTGCTGTTGAAGCAAAAGCAATGCTCATAGCTATGAACATTGCATAGATTGTTTTAATTTTCATATAATTTGTTTTTTAATATTACCATTCCCAATAGGCACCAACTCCAATTCCTAAACTAGTGAGTTCATCAATTTTAAACGCGTCACTTTGGTTAGTAGCATAACTGTAAGCCGCATAAGCAGTTAATCCAAAGGTGTCTGAAAACTCGTATTGCAGTCCAACTTCAGGTTTTACCAAAAATCCCCAACTACTTTCTGAGATACCATAAATATTAAAATAGGTTGTTTGTTCAGAATATTGCGCTCCAATTCCAATACCTAAATACGGTCTTAGGTTTTGTCTGTAAATATAATAATAGGCGTTTACAGCCATTGGAAGTGTGTATAAATGTCTTACGGCATCTGAATAGATTGCTGAAGAACCATCTTCTTTTTCATAGAGTTGTTTTTCAGAATATTCATCATATGAATTCCATCCAAGTGAAACTCCCACTGCGATGCTTTCGCTCGTAAAATGTCTGTAGTCCATGCGTCCACCACTATAACTGGTTTCTTCTAAATATCCATTAGCGTATGGCATTGCCATTTCCCAGTTCAAGGTAAATTGATCGTCTGCTAAATTACTAAAGGTATATATCTGACTTCCCATATCTTTTGGAGAATACGTGGTTGTCGTTGTTTGTGCGCATACCATTTGAGTAAGTGCCAAAACGATGATAAGAATGCTATTTTTCATGTCTTTATTTTTTAGTTGTTATCAATATATGGCGATTGTTCAAAGGCTTGATCGATTCCTTTTAGCGCTCTGTTCATATTGGTTTGCGTGTAATCACTTAAAACCCCAAATATTGCTGTATTCCACATGGCATTGACTCTTCTTCCGTTGGCTGCATTTTTAATATCGCCAAATTCAAGAATCAAAGAACCTGTGTCGTACTGATAATAACTACAATAAGGGTAGTAGTAGCCGTAACCTGGATAGCCCCAGTACCATGGTGGCCAGTAGCCAGGATAGCCTCCCCACCAGCCCCAACATGTTTGTCCGGTGTTGGAAATTTCGACAACAGTACTTCCTATGGCGAAATCTACTGCTTTATTGATAACGTCTAGCGGGTCCTCACTACGCGCATAACCTCTAGCGGTCATATTTTCTTCTATTTTATTTATAATAGCAGTAGACGAAGGATTTGTGTCTGGAGTTAAGATGCTATCTCCTTCAGTACGTCTGTCATTGGTAACTATGCTAATGGTGTCGGAAAGATAATAGGTTGCGTAGTCTGTAAAGTCAACTTCCAAATCGACGTCGGTTGCCACGACAAAATCTGAAGATAGTTGGCTCAAGTCTGGGGAGCTGTAACAAGCGTGCAGTAATATGGCAAGCAAAGCAAGAGCTACATTGTGAATTGTTTTTTTCATGGTGTGTTTATTTGATTGTTTTTTGGGGTTTAGTATCTATAATTAACAGAAAAGAGGAACGACTTACGATCTCCAACAAGTCCTAATTCTGTACGAATCATCCAGTTTTTATTGGGTTGGAATTGTCCTCCAATCAGGCCATTCCACGGTTCTTTTACTTTTTTGTCTATTCCATAACGAATGGTAGATTCTCCATCCGCATTGTCAATAGCATCTACGAGTGGTCCGATGGTTTGATCTGCAATGATTTTCTGAGCAGGAGTTGCTTCATTATCGTACCAATAATTGTAGTTTTCTACAATTTGATCAGCCCTTTCCCAAGTTTCAGGGGGTAACGCGTCTTTCAGTTTTAGTTCACCTACAGTTTCTGAGCTTAGATTGGCTTTCATGGCACCTATCCACAGTCCTATGTTTCTTTCAGGACGCGAGGCATGTACAAAGGTGTGTCCCATACGGAATCCATATGTAGTTACTTTAACGGCTTCATCTAATAACTCAGGTTTATTCCATGTGAAATTGGCATCTATTGCAATCCATACCGGTCCAATTCCTCCGGCAGTGGTTGCACCAAATCCGCTAGTAGTTACGCCTTGGTCTACAATAGATTTTAAACCAAAGGGTTGGTTTCCAATACGGTCTAGGTTTACCTCAGTAGTCGACGTTCCCACACCAAAAATTCCATACACATTTAAGAATGGAAATATCCAGACATCCGGACGAATCATGGCCGTTTGCGCTGTACTGTAGTTGTCTCCAAAGCCGATAAAATCAATAGGTGTAAGCGGGACATCTTTTGTGTCAGATTCAAAACCAAGCCTTAAATTGTCAATAGTTAATCCTTGTTTTACATAGAAATAGTTAGCCATAATTCCGAGTGGATACGGAATGTCAAACCCTTTTTGGTAGGCTTTTTGTCCCCATATAGGAAATAATCTGTCGTACTTCACTTGTTTTAGGCTATCTGTATACGCTTCGTGTTTAGCTTTTACTTTCGTTGATGCGTATTGAGCAGCAGTGTTTTGTAAAAATAGGATAGTAAAAAGGATTGAAACCCCTAAGATTTTTGTAGCCGTCTTTCATGATGATTTATGATTTGGTTATTCTTTTTCTTTTGTTTTTTTTGATTTTGCTCTTTCAGCTCCAATAGGAACGTTTAACTTTAAGAAAAATGCACTATTGTTAGTGCCCGACTTGTCTTTGTAAACATCTACGAGACCGTAATAGTATTTTACACCTAAGGTCATGCCATCGTCATCTCTAAGTTTGTATCCGGTTCCGAGGGTGACACCTGCATCTATTCTGTTTAAATTGTCTTTGTTGAATTCTTGAATTTGTATGTCTTTTTCGTCACTTTCGTGATTGAATTCTACGTAGGCATCTCGCATCCATCCTACTTGCGGTCCTGCTTCTACATAGATTCTATTTTTAAAGTTGTATTTCAACAAGATAGGTACAATAAAATAACTAATTTCTTGACTGTAACTTCCGGGTTCTTCTTCTTTTACAATGCCGAGATACGTCAGGTCTTCATCGCTAAGATTGTTTGTTCCTAAGGTCGATTTCACTAAGACTCCAGTGTCGAGATTCCAGTTGTTTTTGAGCCGAATGTCGAAATAGAACCCCAAATTAAAATTGGCCAAGCTTTTTGTTCCTAATTCCGATACATCTGACCAATTGACACCCCCTTCCAGTCCAAATTCTAAACCATCTGAATTTAGCTTGTCACCAAACACCAAGCTCAAAAGAACTTGAGAATTGATTGTTGCGCTTACAAAGAGGAGCGACACAATAAGATATATCTTTTTAGTAGACATAAGTGTAGGTTTTTCGGTCTATAACCAGTTTACGACAAGTGGTTGTTCCAATTGAAAAGTTCCTTCAGTACCCACCGGGAAGTGGATTACGGTACCAGGTTTTAATAGACCAGCTGCTGCACCAATAGCTGCTCCTTTTCCTGCGCCTTCACCGCCGTCAAAGGCAGCTCCAACACCTGCGCCAATGGCTGCTTTTCGCAAGGTACCTCTGGCATTTCCTTCAGTCTGTACCATTTTGGCTTCGGTTTTACAGAGTTGTACAAAATTGTCAATGATAAATCCACCAACGGTAATTCCAAATTTGCTGGCGCGACGCTTGCTGTTCTCGGACACCAGCACCTCCATTTGCACCAAAGTTCCTTTAGGAATCAATACTTTTCCTTTCGATGTAATATCTCTTGAAAGTTCTACAAAGAAATGGTCACCCGCTTTAAAATTTGGAGCATAGACATCTTTGGTCACTTTTAAAAACAAAATGGTTCCAATAGGTAATGTTGGGTGTTCTACGGTAGCTGGTGTTGGGGTTGCAGCGGCTGTAGTGTCTGCAGGCGTTGTCTGTGCAAATGTGCTTACACTGAAAATAAGTCCGAAAAATGTGTAGATAAGTGTTTTCATTGGATTAGTTTTTAGCTAAAATTTTAGTAATTTTCTTTACGTATTCTTTCGCCGCTTTGTGTGCGTCTTTTGGGTCGTTAACAGCCGAGGTTACTACGGCAATAAGTTGTTCGTTTTCAGGGAGGTCTAGGTTGTAAATTACGGTTTCTAAAACATAGTGTTTTTCTGTAATTACCTCTGTGGTGGAGGGAACATAGTTTCCATAAGTAGGATGTGAGTTAGGATGGTTGTAGTATCCGTAAAAACCTCCATAATATTGTGGGTAAATTGTACTATAGGAACCACCGGAATAGTAATCTCCATGTTTAACCGTTTTGGATAATTCATTTCTTTGTTTTACAACAGTCACAATAATGGCGTTGAATCCCATCTTGTTTATTTTTGCAACAAATTCTTTTTTATCTTCTTTGCTCAACGTCCGTTTAGCATTTAAAATAGGGAATTTCATATAGCTCGTACTTGCTTCTACATGTTTCTTTGTCAATTGTCTTGTGATTTCTTCCTCAAATGCAGATCGCCCTTCGTTGCTCTCCGACACGGCAATGACTAAAATCTTTTTATCTCTAAGGGTGTCTGCTTTGTTCGATTTCCACGCATCCAGAACCGTTACCGTTGAAACACAAGAAGAGAGTGTATACAGTGCAACGATATTTATATAAAGTAAGAATTGTTTTTTCATGTTAATTTATTTTGGAAATAATAATACTAGTTGAAATCGGAACTGTGAATCGGCACCATTTTCTGGTTTTACCACATTTTGATAATAGCCAATTTGTCCGTTTATTGGGAGCTTACCAACTCTAAACAATCGCCCTGCGCCAATGCCGAGTGGAACGGTCCATTCATTTCCCTTGCTGGCATTCCAATTTGCGGTAATGATGGGTGCAGAGTTTAGATACCATCCTTTGTTTAAATTTTTAACTGCAAAAATTTGAGAATAGAAAAAGTTTACTTCGGGTCCAGAGGTCGACCAAGTATTTTGTACAAGTCCACCAATGGTCCATGACTCAGGTTGTATCATTGCTAAAAAAGAGGGGCCAACGGTCCATTTCCCTGCGCCTAAAGCAGAGTTTGTAGCGGTTGGAAGCCCTACGACCAGCCCATAACCAGTAATTACTTTTTTTGGTTTTGCTGCGGTTAAAAAAAGACTTGTATTGATGTCACCTATTCCAAATTCTGACGTGTCCGGAGAAAGTGGCTGTGAGATAACAGGTACAATGGTTCGCACAATTAAATTGATGTCTTTGGTAAGGGAAAAAGGCAAGACAGGTTGGATGTTCAGTGTATTTCTCGTCAGATTGTCCGGTCCAATCCCAAAATCCGTGTTGTTTTGAAAAGGTACACTTATCAAACTCGCAATAGGATTTTGAATCTTTTTTTCCAGTCCTTCATTTTCTTGAGCAAAGACAAGAGAACTCATTAGAGCAGCAGCAAAATAGATAAAGCGTTTTTTCATAGGAGCTGGGGGTTAAGTAAGCAAATGTATCTATTAGTTTGAGAACACAAGGTTAAAAAATGTTTATCATTTGTGTTTTATTGTGTGGTTTTAATTGTCGAATTTTAAATTGATTTATTACTAAGGTATTAATTTTTTTTGAAATTAATCATTGTAAGGACTATATGAGGGGTTACTTGATTTTTAGGATTTGTCATCTGTTTCTTGTTGAGGGCTGTTCTTTTTCTTTTTTTTAGGAGCGCCAATAGGAATGTTGAGTTTTGCAAAAATAGAGTTGTTATGCGTTCCAGGGTTGTTTTTGTAAACGTTGGTAAGCCCGTGGTAATATTTAACACCCAAGGTCATACTGTTTCTTTTTTTTGTCAATTTGTACCCGGTTCCAAAAGTGATTCCAGCGTCGATAGTATTGATTTGGTCTTTGTTGTGAAATTTTACTCGAGCTTCCGTATCTTCTACTTCAGCCTCGTATCGCACATAAGCACTTAGTAAAAGGCCGCCTTGAGGTCCTGCCTCAACGTACATTCTGTTTTTAAAATTGTATTTAAACAAAATGGGTAAGATAAAATAATTGGTGATTTGTGTGTAGGTTCCTGCTTGTTCAGCTAGTGGAATTTCTAGAAAAGAAAGGTCTTTGGCCGTCAATCCTTTTTCACCTAAAGTTGCTTTTACAAGCACTCCAGTATTTAAATACCATTGATTTTTTAGTTTGATGTCAAAATAATAGCCCAAATTAAATGAAGCATGTCTTTGGTCGGCTTCTGTTTGTGTTATGGTCGACCAATTTACGCCTCCTTCTAAACCAAATTGAATGTTTTCTGAGCTTAATTTATCTCCAAAAATAAGGGTTAATAAGACCTGTGATTGCGCATGGTAGCACAAAAAAAGCAGAAAAATTAGAAGCCAATACTTTCTCATGACTAACTGTTTGGGGGTTCAGTTAGAAAGGTATTAAAAATATTTGTTTTTAAGTGATTTAGCTGTCTAAAAAGTAATTATGTTCTGAAATTTCTTTTTTGAGTAGATTGGTGTCAACGATGCCTAGTTTTTTCCCTTTAGATTTTAATAAATTTTCTTTCTTTAAACTAGAGATAGTTCGAATGACTTGTTCTTCTGTGGTTCCAGCAAAATCCGCATAATCTTTTCTTGGTAACTGAATATTGAAGAACCCTTCTTCTGTTTGACCAAATTTTCTGTAGATGTATAAAAATGCATCAATTACCTTTTCTCGAACGGTCATTTGTGCAAATTTTCTAACTTTTGTTTCCGATCGGTTTAATTCCTCGGAGTAAAAAAGCATGAGGTCGAATGTTAGGTCTGGGACTTCATGTAGCATTTTCTGCAAAACATCGTTAGTAAAATTACATAAGATGGTCTCGTTGATTGCCAAAGCGCCAATTGGGTATTGTTTGCGAGTTCCAAAACCTCGATGTCCTATGATTTCTCCATCGTGTGCAAATCTCAAAATTTGCTCCCTACCATAGATTCCTGTTTTCACAACTTTTATCTGTCCTTTTTTTACAAAGAATAATCCGTGTACAGGAGCGCCTTCTAATATGAATTGTTGTGATTTTTTACATTTTACCGTATGTCTTTCCGCTAGGAATTTCTCCATTAGAGGGTTGGTGCTGTTTTTCTTTATCAGGCAATTTTTGTTTTCACAAGTAATACACGCTTCCATATTCATTTCAGTATTTGTATGTTGCAAAAGTACGTATTTTTTATCAACTACGTATAAATACTTATTTTTATTTTACTTGGTTGTGTGGTTTTTGCATAGGCGGTACCGTATAAAAACACAGTTGCTTAACTGTGCTATTGCAGGAAAACATTATTGTATTGTCAATATAAAGCCTGTTAAGTTGATATATTACTAACGTAGCACCTGTTTTTTTTATGACAAATAATATTATAAGTATTTTAAAAAAAACAAAACAAAAACTACGTATAGTTACGTAAAATTACGTAGTTTTGCAGGGTAAATCTTAAAGTAGAAATATATGAAGACGATTTTGGTTATTGGAAACGGTATGGTAGGTTATAAATTTTGTGAAAAATTTGTAGCGCAAGCAACTGCATCTGAATTCAAATTGACAGTGTTTGGAGAAGAGCCAAGACCTGCGTATGACAGAGTACATTTAAGCGAGTATTTTGGAGATCAAGATGCAGAACGATTGAGTATGGCTCCACGATCTTGGTATGAAGAGAATGGTGTAGAGCTGATTACAAATGAACGTGTTACGGATATTCACAGAGCGAATAAAACCATTACTACGATTAGTGATGCTACTTATAGTTATGACTATTTGGTGTTAGCGACAGGTTCATCGGCATTTGTACCTCCAATTCCTGGTGTGGAGAAAGAAGGTGTTTTTGTATATAGAACTATTGAGGATTTGGATGCTACCCTAGCGTATGCTGCAAAATTGAAAGCAGAAGGTGGGACTAAGAAAGCCGCTATTTTAGGTGGTGGTCTTTTAGGCCTGGAAGCAGGAAAAGCTATTTTGGATATGGACTTAGAAGCTGCTGTAGTAGAATTTGCTCCGCGGCTAATGCCGAGACAATTAGACGGTGATGCGAGTAAAGTGTTGCAAGGGAAACTTGAAGATTTAGGAATAGATATTTTATTAAATAAAGGAACGCAACAAATCGTTGGAGAGGGTGCTATTTCTGGAATGGATTTTGGAAATGGAGATGTGCTAGATGTTGGGATGCTCTTGGTTTCTGCTGGAATTCGTCCAAGAGATGAATTGGCAAAAACTTGCGGTTTAGAAGTGGGAACTCGTGGAGGTATTGTTGTAACCAACGATATGAAAACTTCAGATGAAGCAATTTTCGCCATTGGAGAATGTGCTTTGTTAAATCAAATGATTTATGGTTTGGTTGCGCCTGGTTATGATATGGCTGGGGTAGCGGTGGCTCAAATTATGGAAGAAGAAGCGATGATGCCAACGGCTATTGATATGTCTACTAAATTGAAATTGAGTGGAATCGATGTGGCTAGTTTTGGAGATGCTTTGAATGAAAAAAGTGAAGGAGAAAGCATCGTTTATGAAAATAAATTTCAAGGAATTTATAAGAAGATTATCGTATCGAACGATGGGAAGTCGCTCTTAGGTGGAATTCTTGTAGGTGATGCAAGTGATTACAATATGTTGCATCAGATATATTTGAATGGAATGGCAATTCCTGAAAACCCTGAAGATTTGATTTTGGGGTCTAGAGGAGGAGAATCTGCAAGCATGGGGTCTGTATTAGATTTGCCTGATGCTGCAGTGGTCTGTTCTTGTGAGTCCATAACAAAAGGGCAAATTTGTTGCAAGGTTGAAGAAGGAATCGATAACTTAAAAGATTTGGCAGCCGATACGAAAGCAACTACAGGCTGTGGAGGATGTAAGCCAATGGTGACAGATATTTTGAATGAAAGTTTAAAAGCTTCAGGAAAAGTAGTCAAAGAAACTATCTGTGAGCATTTTGATTATTCAAGACAAGAGTTGTTCGATTTGATTACGATGAAAGGCTATACATCCTATGACGAAGTGTTGGATGGACATGGGAAAGGAAATGGATGTGAAATATGCAAGCCAGCCTTAGCTTCCTTATTCGCAAGCATATATAACGAAACGGCAAATAAACAAGAGGTAATTCAAGATTCAAACGATCGCTTCTTAGCAAATATTCAAAGAAACGGGACCTATTCTGTAGTACCTCGAGTTGCTGGTGGAGAGATTACACCAAAACAATTAATCGCTATTGGGGAAATTGCTGCGAAATACGATTTGTATACTAAAATTACAGGTGGACAACGTATCGATATGTTTGGAGCACGTTTGGATGAATTGCCAAAAATATGGAAAGATTTAATTGAGGAAGGTTTTGAAAGTGGTCATGCTTACGGAAAATCATTGCGTACCGTAAAAAGTTGTGTTGGTTCTACATGGTGTCGTTATGGAATGGATGAAAGTGTAAGTTTTGCCATAGAGGTTGAAAACCGATACAAAGGAATTCGTTCTCCTCATAAATTTAAAGGAGGGGTCTCTGGGTGTATTCGAGAATGTGCAGAAGCAAGATGTAAAGATTTCGGAATGATTGCTGTAGATGGAGGTTGGAACTTGTATGTTGCCGGAAATGGAGGTGCAAATCCTAAACACGCCGAATTGTTAGCAGAACAGATAGACAACGAAACCGTTGTAAAATATATTGATAGATTCCTTATGTATTACATTAAAACCGCTTTGCCATTGCAACGAACTGCAGCTTGGTTGGATAAATTAGAAGGAGGAATTGAATATCTTAAAGATGTAGTAATCAATGACAGTTTAGGTATTTGTGAAGATTTAGATAAAGAGATGGCGGGTCTAATCAATACCTATAAATGTGAATGGAAGGAAGCAATTGAAAATATTGAAATTCAAAATAGGTACAGTCATTTTGTGAATTCAGATGAGATTGATAAAAATTTGAATTTCGTGCCATTACGAGAACAAAAAATGCCTGAGTTATGGGAGGCCTAGGTCTGCCTAAATGAGATTAATTATAGAATAAAAAAGGAGTGTAAACAAAATCCTTTATAAAGATAGTTTGATTTCTATGATTGAGGAGCACAAGATAAAACGGAAGTTTTGATAATTTACGACCGTTTTTAATTGTGTTCCTCTTAGAAATCAGAAAATAAAACGACAAAAAACAAGTAGCATGTCAGCAATTTTGGAAAAATATTTCACAACAGAAGTAGATAATGTAAAAGTATGGTTTAAAGCAGCACCTGTGGCTAAGTTTCCTGAAAATGGAGGAGCCTGTGTAAAGTATAAAGACAAGCAAATTGCAGTCTTTAATTTTACTAGAGAAGGAAAATGGTATGCTTGTCAAAATTTATGTCCTCATAAAATGGAGATGGTGTTGTCTAGAGGAATGATTGGTGACGATTGTGGAACCCCAAAAGTTGCGTGTCCATTGCATAAGAAAACTTTTTCACTAGATAGTGGAGAAAATTTGAATGGCGACCTAGATGCCATTGCTGTCTATCCTGTAAAGATAGAAGACGGTTTTGTGTTTCTTGGCTTTGCGGAGTAAGTTAGAATTTTTAGTTGTGAGTTGTGAGTTACATGATAAACCTAAAACTCAACACTCAAAAACGGATCTTTCTTTGTATTTTTGTTGTATAATGTCCAACTAAAATAACAACTTAATGACTACAGGTAAGTTTCAACAAGCAATAGCACTCTTTGATAAAGCAAACAGCCAAGATCCAAATTCAGAAGTTTTTGAAGGGGTTTCATACCCAAAAGAACTATTGTATGCGCAACGTATGACTGAAGTGCTAGCGAAATTTGCGCCCGATGCATCAGAAGCTGTTCAATTGGCTGCTAGATGTCAACATATTTGTCGTTGGGAAAGTCCGCGTGACTCCTATGAGATGAACCGTACGGGGTATCTGTTATGGAGGCAAGACTTGAAAAAATTTCACGCCCAAAAAGCATCAGAAATACTTACGGAGGTTGGTTATGATCAAGACACCATTGAGAAGGTTGCCTTTCTTTTGTTAAAGAAACAACTCAAAAGAAATGAAGAAACACAATTGTTGGAAGATGTTGTCTGCTTGGTGTTTTTACAATATTACTTCGAGCCGTTTGCAAAAAAATACGAAGAAGAGAAACTTATTGATATAGTTCAAAAAACCTGGAGAAAAATGTCTGAAAGTGGACATGCAGCCGCCCTAAAATTGTCTTATTCTGATAGTTCACTTGCCCTAATTCAAAAGGCATTGGCTTCGTAATCTGCACTGTTATTGTAAATCTGTAAATTTGCAATTCCTTCAAAGAGGTTTATGTGTCTTGTGCCTACGCGGTTTTTTTATACTTTTGCAAGATGAACTCGCCTAAAGAATATGCCAATATACCGCTGCTTTTAAAAAAGCTCTTGATTAGAACTTTTTTGTTACTTGCCGGATTGCCTGTGTTTTTTTATATTTTGTTGAGCTCTTTTCAGGTCGAATTTTCACTTTCTTTATTAGCGGTTTTGACCTTCGTCATAGTCCTCCTAGTTTTTATCAAGAAATATTTTCAGAAGATCATTCAGATATTGATCAAATCAAACATTTATAATAAAGCACAAATTGCGGAATTAAAGGAGCAATACGAATTAAAGGAAACTGCTTATCAAGAGTTGGAGAGTTTGAATTTTGTGGTAGACAATGCTGCTTTTTTTGCTAGTACCAAACTCGATGGGACGGTTTTAAATATGAGTAAAAAATTGCGTGATTTGTTGGGCTTGGAACAAAAAGACATTCGAGGATCCATAGAACGCTTGCTCACCACCAAGGAAGGACAGCAACAAAATATAAAAGATCTCTTTGCAACGACGCGACATAAAATATGGACTGGTGAAATAGAATTGTTTACTAAGAAAGGCCGACAAGTATGGATGGAAATTTCTATCATTCCAATGAATAAGTCCATAGGAAAACAAAGTCTTTTTTTAATTGGTACAGATGTTACTGAGCGTAAAGAATCGCAAGAAGAAATTGATAGAATCAAACAAATTGAATACGAGAACAAAGTTCAGTTACAGAAAGACCAAGCCAGTCAGATAGTAGAAGCGCAAGAAGAAGAACGCAAGCGTATTGCGAAAGACATTCACGATGGGATTGGTCAAATTTTAACCGCGCTTAAATTTAGTGTAGAGTCTATTAATATTGACAATCCGGAAAAAGCAAAAGTCAAGTTAGAAGATTTAAAAGAAGTGTTTGGTCAACTCATAAAAGATGTACGCGCTGTAACCTTTAGCCTAACACCTCCCGAGCTTATAGATCATGGAATTGCTCCGGCACTAAAGAAAATGACTGATGAAATTTCCAAATTATCGGGGGTAAACATACTTTTTGAAAACAAAACCGACTTTCAAGGGAGGTTCGAATCTTTGGTAGAAACCAATTTGTACAGAGTGGCACAAGAGGCCATAAATAATTCATTGAAATACGCTGCTTCGAGTTATGTGCTTGTCAGTGTTAGTCATACTGAAGACTTATTGAGTATTATGATAGACGACAACGGAAATGGTTTTGACGTCAGTGCTGTGGAAGATTCTGAAAAAGGTCTGGGTATGGGCTTGTTTTTTATGAAAGAACGCGTCAATTATGTAAACGGACGTTTGTTTATCAATTCTGAAAAAGGACAAGGAACCCGGATCACCATAAATATTCCAATTTTGTAGTTTTTAGCCACCAGCCACCAGCCACCAGCCACCAGCCACCAGCCACCAGCCACCAGCCACCAGCCACCAGCCACCAGCAATTTTGAAGCCTTTGCTCTATAGTATTTATGCTATTGAATGTTCAAAATGTGCTATTCATTAGTTAATAGCGAAATGCTTTTTTTTTGTTTTTTAGCGGCTTAATTATAAAGAGCTATTGCTATGCGAATCCCCCTAAACTATTACATCCTAATTTTTGCCGTTTTTATTTTTACTTCTTGTTCTGAAGATGAGGCCATGTTGCCGCCGGTTGAATTGGACAATGTAGAACTATCTTCCATGACCACCTATATTGAAGAGCCAATTTCTATTACGGTTAAAGGTTCGGGTTATTCCTCAATTGATGTGAAATCCGTCATTCCTTCTAATGCGTTAATTATTGAAGAAGTTTCTAAGAATATTGTGGAAATTACCGCGACCAGAGCTGTAAAAGGCAGAATATATATATCCCTTGTCAATGAGAATGGAGATCTTTCTGAAACTGAGACTTTTGATGTTGAATTTTATGAGCATGGGATACTTGATTTTAAAACAATTGAAGGGATTGAGATCGATGTGGATAAAAAAGCAAAGGCATTAGCATTGCTAGGTGCTCCTGAAGGAGTCTTAGAAAGTTCGGATGGAAAATATGAATTTTTGTATTATTTCTCTAAAGGATTCTCACTTTATGTAAATAAGGGAACTGACGTTATATTTGCTTCTAGAATTTACGGAATTTCTTGGAGTAGAAATATCGATGGAGTGGACGTGATCGGGGACGAATATCCGTACTCTTTAAGTGGTATTGGTAACTTTACTGATCAGGACGGGCTAAATATGGATACCGTTATTTCCAGTTTAGGACAGCCTGGCTCAGGTAGAAAGTATGCAAGCACTACACAGAACAGCACATTGAAGTGGTATGTCTATGACAGTTTAAATAATATGGGTACCGTAATCTTCTATTTTTGGGCAGATTCTTTAGATGCCTATCAAGGAGAAAGAGTTCCTTATTTGAATTTGGATTGATTTTTGTATGAAGAAATACCTATGAGGCAATATTTTTTAAAGTTTCGATTACCGAATTACCCAACATAGTTTTGCGTTCTATATGGTTCAGAATTTCAACCACCGTTGCATTGCTGTCAAAATCACCTCGTACACTGGCAAAGTCTAAGGCTCGTTCTTTAACATTTCCATCCACTCCAAAACCGACTTGGGTAGAAAGAGAGAATTCTTTTTTGGCATCTAAATAGAGCATATTGTCCAGGGCAACTACAGATTCTTTCCATTGTTCTACTATGGAAATGACTTGTTTTACTGAGATTTTAGCGAGGTCGATTTCGAAATACTTTTCTAACAAAGCCGCAGCCCAATTCCATTCGTATTCATAGTAGTTGTTATGAATGGTTTTGAGCGCTTCTTGTACTTCGTCAAGGTTCTTCAATTCTCGATTCTCAACGCTTTCATTGAAATCTTTAAAGGCTTCTAATGGACAAATAAGTCCGCTTACATCTAACCATTTTCCTTGTCCGTATTTAGAGTTTGGGAGCAAGGCTTTCCTAAGGTCGTTACTGTTATTTATATCTTCATTGAGGATACGACTGATAATTGAATTTCCTAAAAATTTATGAATGACGATTTCATATATACGAATTCCCTTGTTTAACGCAGAGGCATTTATTTTCATACCGCCATAAGAATACTCTTTAGTGTTCAACCCAGAAAGTGCTCGCAAATCTTTTAATATTTTCAGACCTTCTACCACTTTGTGAATTGTAAAAGGACTCAATAGGTTGAAGTTGATAATGTCGGTTCTGTGTGCCTTGTGTCTTTTGTCTCGTTTTACCCATTTTTGAGCATCTCGTACCGTCCCAACACTTCGTAAGTTGATACCAGGGATAAGGATACTCTCATCTTTAGATTCTACCAAATATGAAAAAGGAAGGCTCGACGAGTCCACGTTTTTATAGTGTCTACCTGAAACCAAAGTAAATGCTCCAACTTTAGAAGGCCAAAGGACGTAGGAGTTACTCGTTGTTTTTGCACCACGTTCCAAAATCCCTTGATGAATAGGTCCTAGTTTGTACATATGATTGCTCTGGTTGGAGCCACTACCTGCATTCATAAAAGAAAACATTCCGGCAATCAATAAGGTAGATTTGTGATGGGTAACCGTATACGGACCTGCAAAAATAGAACAGGCTTCACCGTTAAACCCTTGACTGTTTGCAAAAAACACAGAGTGTTCAGCAGAATAATGTTTGTCTAGTGTACAACCTTGTCCCACAAAACTATTGGTAATAATACAGGCATTGTCTACCACAGCGTCGCTTGAAATGATAAAGTTTTCTGCCATTACCTCCGAACCAACATAAATTGGAGCGTCTTTATAGGAGTTTAAACTTCCGTTTTTTAAACTCGATACACCATCTAAAACAGCAGAATTTCCAATGTTTACATTTTTGATGGACTGACAATTGCATATTTTCACATCATCGCCAATAGTTCCTCTGTCCGATTTTATAGACTCACTATATGCGCTAATCATTCCCTTTAGGTTGGAAATAAGTGCATCTCTATGTCGGTATAATGAAAGGATGTATGCAACTTGAGCCGAGAGGTTGTCGTAGATAGGTATTTCTCGTCCTCCGCCTTCGTTAATAGCTTCTACCAAAGTTCCATTTCCAAAAGTAGAAACGCCTTCTACGGCAATCATACTAATATTTTCGATGACAACATTGTTTCCAATCGTGTAATTGGCAATATAGTTTTTGGTGTTTTGAATAAAAGGATGATCTCCTATTTCACAATTGTGCAGATGTGCATTGTAAATTCCATTTGCTCTGCTTACCCCTCCATAAGAAACATTACATCCAGTAATAGCGCCAAGCTTTACCTTTCCGGAAAATTGTGTATTTCTAATTTTACTGAGGTCGGTTAAAGCAGTAATCGAAATCTGACTCCAGTCGGAGCAGTAACAGCCTTGGGCTGTAAGTTGTTCGATGTTTTCTTGAGTAAGTGGTTGGTGCTGGCTCATTGGAAATCTTTAAAGAGGTAATTTTTGATAAAAATAGTACAATAAAATAAAAGTAGACCTTTTTGAAAGGCAAAATTCTATTTGCTTCTAAAAAAGTCATGACAAATATCATATTTCCCATAGCATTGTCGGGGTACTTTTGTACTTTTAAACACTGTTTATGGAAACCCAACTCATACGAAAATACAATATTCCGGGACCTCGATACACCAGTTATCCGACCGTTCCTTTCTGGAATTCAGAGGGGATTTCGAAAGAAAACTGGCTGCAAAGTGCCAAAATATCATTTGATGAGTCCAATGATAGCGAAGGAGTCAGTGTGTATATACATCTTCCTTTTTGTGAGAGTTTGTGTACTTTTTGTGCCTGCCACAAACATATTACCAAACGACATGATGTGGAGGATGATTATATAGATTCCGTAATTAAAGAATGGCAATTGTATGTCTCTCATTTTGGCAAAACGCCACAAATAAGAGAATTACATCTTGGTGGAGGAACGCCTACTTTTTTTTCAGCCAATAACTTACAGCGTTTGATGGATGGAATTTTTGAGTCGGCTACCAAACATCCTCAGCACGAATTTAGTTTTGAAGGACATCCAAACAATACCACTAGAGAACATTTACAAACCCTTTACGACGCAGGTTTTAGAAGGGTGAGTTATGGAGTACAAGATTACAACACCAAAGTTCAAAAAGCAATTCATAGGTTGCAGCCTCGTGAAAATGTGGCGAATGTTACGAAATGGGCGAGAGAAATTGGGTATACATCCATAAGTCATGACCTCGTATTTGGTTTGCCGTTTCAATCCTTAGAAGATGTGTTATTTACCATTGAAAAGACGAACGAATTGCGTCCCGATCGGATTGCCTTTTACAGTTATGCGCATGTACCTTGGGTAAAAGGTGTTGGGCAACGTGGTTTTCAAGAAAAAGACTTGCCGAGTAATGAAACGAAGAGAGCTCTGTATGAAACAGGTAAACAACTTCTAGAAGATTGTGGATATATAGAAATTGGTATGGATCATTTTGCTTTGAGAACAGATAGCTTATACAAGGCGACGGTTCATAAGACCCTACATCGTAATTTTATGGGGTATTCAGCCAATAAAACACAGTTAATGGTGGGCTTGGGAATGTCATCAATCGCCGATTCATGGTATGCCTTTGCACAAAATGTGAAAACAGTAAAAGAATATCAATCTTTAGTTGGAGAAGGAAAGTTTCCACTGCTTAGAGGACATGAACTCTCATCAGAAGATTTGGTAATTCGCAAGCATATATTAAACATCATGTGTCATTTTGAAACCTCTTGGGAAGATGATGCGCTTCAATTTCCTGAATTACCAGCTTCCTTAACACGTTTAGAAGAGTTGGAAAAAGACGGCTTGGTGCATATTTCAGACACAGATCTAAAAGTACCGGAAGTAGCGAGACCTTTTGTGCGAAATATCTGTATGGCCTTTGATCTTCGTTTGCAAAAAAATAAACCTACAACACAACTTTTTTCTTCTGTTGTATAGCCTTGAAGTAACTTTATTATTCTGTTAACTTGTTGTAAAATAATGTTTAGGGATTTACGTGAGTGGATTTAAGTGTTCGTTTTTTTTTATCTTGAGGATGATACTACCTAAACTTACAGAGATGAAAAAGATAATTATACTTGTTTTGCTGCTTTCTGTTGCTATGCAAGCACAAGAATTAGACATTGATTCTGGGGCATCTATAACCCTAGGTATTGGCACCAAGTTGAATGTGGTAGGTTTGGAGTTGAATACAGCTGTTGCGGATTTTGAATTGACAGGTCCTTATTCCATCACAAATTCTTCCACTCCAATAGATTTTGGTGGCTATTCAGGAATCTCATTTGTTTTTGATAACAGTTTGATGACAGGGTATAAAGGTACCATTGTTTTAAATTATGACGATGCCGATTTAAACGGATTGGATGAGTCGGGTCTTATTTTGGAATTAAAAGACGGATCAGGAGATTGGCAACCCTATGAATCCACAACCCGTGATGAGGTAAATAATACCCTCACCATGGTTTTCGACAACTCGAGTCCGTTACCTTTCAAGGAGTAACCGCTGCGGAGACACAGGTTTCCTTAGAGGCACTAGATGCCGAATTAGGACTGCTCGAAATGTATCCGAATCCAACAAAAGGAAAAATTCACCTAAGTACTACAGGAGCTGTACATAAAGAAGTGTACAGTGTACTCGGAGAAAAGCTGTTGGAAACAGCGCTGGAAACGGTAGATATTTCAAACTTGCCACAAGCTATATATATCCTCAAACTTACGAATTCAGAAACAGGAGTTTCTAAAACCTATAAAATTGTAAAACATTAAATCCCTCGCTTTATGAAAAAACAGTACGCTTTATTTGTAATGCTGTGTAGTGCAGTATACACACATGCCCAAGATATTGACTTAGAAGCAACCACCATTCGAAATACCATGGGAACTGATGGTAAGTTTTTGGTAGCCAATACCGAGGAATCCAACAGTCTGAAATTAATGATTACCGAAGACGGTGAAGTGAATTGGTATTTGGATAAACAAAATCTTTTTATCAGAGATGGAGCATTTACACCTTATCAGGGAGGAGACGATACGCAGTATGATTTTTTGTATATAGATGGCGCAACAGGTAGAATTGGCTTTAATATTTTGTCGGATACAGAAACGTATGACGAGCTGCCATTGACAAGCTCGATTCATTTACATGGGAGTATTGCGACCAGAATAAGAACTCTTGTGGTGCCGGATGGCGCAGATACTACTGATGATTTACGTCAAGATGACCATACAGTTATTGTGAATATTCAAGGAGACAACAAGGTAGATTTAAATTTACCCTTGGCGAATACCTGTAAAGGAAGACAATATCGCTTTAAGAGAGATGCCGATGCCGGAAAAAAAGGAGAGGTGATATTGAAAGCCTCAGGAAGTGATCTGATAGATGAAGACGATGAGTACAAAATTAAAGAAACTTTGGGTGTATGTGAAATTGTATCAGACGGGACACAATGGTGGATTTTATCTATTGAAGATGAATTATCACGATATGTAGTGGATCAATCGATAACATTGAGCGGAGACAAAGGGTTGGTAACTGTAAATTTTGATAGTAACGATGATGACTATACCATAACCCTACCGGCTGCAGCCGATTATGATGGCATAAAGTTTCAAATAAAACGAAATGCAGATGGAAATGTTTACACCGGTAATATCTTGAGTTTAAAGCCTGCTTCTGGAGAATATTTGGACAATATAGACAATTCGGGTTCCTATGATATGGACAGCGATTTTGAAGCGGTCACTATTATTAGCGATGGTTCTCGTTGGCTTATCTTGTCTGCCTATAACAATTGATTTCGGAATCAGAACCTATTTAGACAAATGAATGGTTGCCTGTTTTATAAGTAGCGCAACCACCATTTGTTTTTATTGTTGGCTTTATAGTACATAAATCGCTTGCATAAAGGGTATAGAAGCATAACTACAAATATCCATACCGCATAGCTAACCCATAAATCAAATCCCTTATCGCTTAAAAAACCACTGTTGAGGCGTTCGTTTGTGAAAATCAATTCTTTCCAATTTCCTCCGAGTAGTGTTAGCCCGATAAAACCTAGGATATGTGCAAGGTATAAGTGCAATATATAATAGAAAAAAGGAACCCTACCTATCACCGTTAAAAACTTTGTAAAGACATTTTTAACAGGTTCAATGATATATAAAAATAACAGAGCAGGGCCAACAGTCATCAATGTATAGAGTAGGGAAGGAGGGTATTTTGTGGTGTTTAGAAACGACATCACACTAAAACCAATTGATTTTTGAGTACTCCATGGCGCTAAATCGCCATAACTATTGAAATACCGCACAAGTATAAATAAGAGAACCGACCCAAAGCCAAAACGAAGTAACCATTTTTTTCTAATTTCAGCAGCCGTTTCTCTTTTGTAAAAATAACCAAAACAATACCCCAGTATCATAATGCCTAACCAAGGTAAAACAGGGTATCCAATAAACAAAGAACCAGCCCCGTCTTGAAGCGTTACCGTCTGTTGTTGATGAATAAAATACCAAACTACTGACAACGAATCATTGCCTTCCATGACAATGGTGTCCAATAGATTATGCCCAAATAAGATGGCGAGACCTATAATTAAAAGTAGTTTTTTTGGAAGATATACCAAGAATCCTAACAGCACCATGCAAACTCCAATAGCCCAAATCACCTGAAAAATATGAATTTCGAGCTTGGGATCGAAGGTCCAAGCAAAATTTACAACCGTCAATTCAATAAAAATAAGCCATAGTCCACGCGTCCATAGAAAAGTTGATAGTGCTCGTGTATTCAGTTGTTTGCTGCCAAATAAAAAAGCCGATGTTCCGGCCAAAAACACAAAAACAGGTGCGCAAAAATGGGTTATCCAACGTGTAAAGAACAAAAAACCTGTGGTAGTTTCTAAATCGGTAGGGTTGCCGTACCAATAGCCTATGTGAGTGTAATCTCGAACGTGGTCTAGTGCCATGAGTAACATCACAAGTCCTCTTAAGATGTCTAACGATTCGATTCGTTTCTGTGCGGTTTGCATTTTTTGAGATTTATGGGTTATGAATTCGGGTAGCGTGTGGTCAATACTTTTGCTCTGTAATCAAAGATTTGATTGAGTTTCCTTTTGATAATAATACGATTGGCAAGTGCACCTAAGAATCCAAATGGAGGTTGGTAACTGATGATATCTGTCATAAGAGTTCCTGTCCCCGAAGGTTCTATAAAATGTTGGTGGTGCCATATTTTATAAGGGCCCATTCGCTGCTCATCTATAAAATACCGATTTTCCTCTAGTTGCGTAATCTCCGTCACCCAAGTAGTTTTTATCCCTAGCAGTGGAGCTACCGTGTAGCTTATTATCATACCTCTGTACATTTTTTCAGGAATTTCCCCTGAAGTAATATCAAAGCCCATTTCTTTAGGTGTAATTTTCTTAAGATTTGTGGGATTTGAAATAAAGGCCCACAATTCGGATGTTGGGCACTCTAAATATTGTGTTCTTTTGAACTGGTAAAAGCCCATAGAGTCAGGTTTTAGTGTTTAATTGTAGTGTTTTTTTAGCGAATTTGAGGTAGTCTTGTAAAAATACGGTATTCTAAGTAGAATAAAAAGTGCTAGGTTTTGTATCTTTAAATCTTATGACACATTTAGACTTAAAGATACCGAAGGCAGCCAGTTCCATCCAAAAAGGAGTACCGTTGAAATTGGTGCTCGATAAAGAGGTAGTTCATCAATTAGCAATCAACCTTCAGCTCGTGCATCCCTCATTTCAAAAATCAAATTTTGTAAAAGATTGTATGGAGGAAATAGACCCTTTAACGCTTACAGAAAGAGGGAAACACATTGCAGATGTGCTTAGCAATTATTTACCTAAAAGGTATAGTAATGCGATTGCAATCCTGCTAAAATCTTTAACACCACCCTTAGAAGCTACGGAAGGAAATGGATTGGCCCCCATGTTTTATATGCCGCATTGCAATTTCATTTCCAAATATGGCTTAGACAGTGCTCACAATAATGGAGAAGATCCCTTTGAAATATCCATGCAGGCGCAGTATGAATTTACAAAACGTTTTACCTGTGAGTTTTCCATTCGGAGTTTTATTGTAGATCAACAAGAACGAACCATGGAAGTCTTGTATAGTTGGATGAAAGATCCAAACCCGCATGTACGTAGGTTATGTTCTGAAGGCACGCGGCCACGTTTACCATGGGCTACCAAAATAGATGCCTTTGTAAAAGACCCGACTCCTTCTTTAAAAATACTGGAAGAACTCAAAAACGATCCCGATTTGTATGTGCGAAGAAGTGTCGCCAATCATGTAGGAGACATTGCCAAAGATCATATCGAATTGGCATTAGAATTATGTGAAAGTTGGTTAAAAGACGCTTCCAAAGAACTCAAATGGGTGATACGGCATGCCTTGAGAAACCCTGCAAAGAAAGGGAACGAAAAGGCGATTGCAGTTAGAAAAAAAGCGGTATAGTGTTGAATTGGGATTTAGTGTTGCGTTTTTAGTGCTTAGTTTTGATACCAGCAACCAGCAACCAGCCACCAGCAACCAGCCACCAGCTTCCACCAACCACCAACCACCAACCAGCCACAAGCTGCCAGCCACCAGCAACCAGCAACCAGCCACCAGCCAACAGCCACCAGCAACCAGCCACCAGCAACCAGCAACCAGCCACCACCAACCACCAACCACCAACCACCAACCAACAATCAACCAACAATCAACAATT
>Ga0206125_10000534_pt1 | contig 49394 bp, 42 predicted proteins | sample Helgoland_Spring_4_FD_148598 | JGI IMG/M metagenome (GOLD analysis project Ga0206125, IMG submission 148598) | Pelagic subsurface seawater microbial communities from Kabeltonne, Helgoland, North Sea - Helgoland_Spring_Bloom_20160331_1 | ecosystem: Environmental > Aquatic > Marine > Epipelagic ... | reverse complement strand
TGACAATGTTAGGTGCTCAGGATGACAATGTTAGGTGCTCAGGATGACAGTGTTAGGCGCTCAGGGTGACAATGTTAGGCGCTCAGGATGACAATGTTAGGCGCTCAGGATGACAATGTAGTGGTCATGCCAGCACTCTCCGTCATGCCAGCGAAGGCTGGTATCCAATTGATAGATTTCCGCCTTCGCGAGAATGATGGTTTGGCTACGAGAATGACGGTTTGGGTACGAGAATGAGCGTGCTGAGGGAGATCCTTCGGCTGCGCTCAGGATGACAGTGTTAGGCGCTCAGGGTGACAATGTTAGGCGCTCAGGATGACAATGTTAGGCGCTCAGGATGACAATGTTAGGCGCTCAGGATGACAATGTTGGTAAAGCTGTCATCCTGACAGAGCGAAGCGACGAAGGATCTCCGTCAGTTGGCAGAGACCTTTATTAAGATCAAGAGCAAGACTAAGACTAAGACTAAGACTAAGACTAAGACTAAGACTAAGACTAAGACTAAAACTAAGAATTAATTAAATTTAAGAGAGTTTAGAATAATGAAAAAAACAGGATTTATCGGTTGGCGTGGCATGGTTGGATCTGTGCTAATGGACAGAATGCGTGAAGAAAACGACTTCGCCCATGTAGAACCAATATTCTTCACCACCTCCCAAGCCGGTCAAGCTGCGCCTGATGTTGGCGTTGAGACACCGCTACTGCAGAGTGCTTTTGATATCGATGCGCTGGCGCAGATGGATATTATTGTTACCTGTCAGGGCGGCGACTACACCAAAAAAGTCTATCCACAACTGCGCAGCGCAGGCTGGGATGGCTATTGGATTGATGCGGCCTCGGCGCTGCGTATGGAAGACAGTTCGATTATTGTTCTCGATCCGGTCAATATGAATGTGGTTAAAGATGGTCTGGCCAATGGCGTTAAAGATTATATCGGTGGCAACTGCACCGTCAGTCTGATGCTGATGTCTCTCGGTGGTCTGTTTAATGCCAATCTGGTGGAGTGGGCTTCGTCGATGACCTATCAGGCGGCTTCTGGTGCCGGTGCGCAGAATATGCGTGAGCTGATTAACCAGATGGGTGTTATTAAGGGTTCGGTTGCTGATGCGCTGTCTAACCCGGGGTCGGCGATTTTGGATATTGATCGTCAGGTGACTGACACATTACGCAGCGATAGCTTCCCGGTTGATAACTGGGGTTATCCTCTAGCCGGTAGTCTGCTGCCCTATATTGATTCGCAGCTTGAGAACGGTCAGAGCCGTGAAGAGTGGAAGAATCAGGCGGAGACTAACAAGATTCTTAACCGTGAGGGCAATCCAATTCCTCTCGATGGTCTCTGTGTTCGTATTGGTTCTATGCGTTGCCACAGTCAGGCGTTGACGATTAAGTTAACTCAGGATGTGCCGATGAATGAGATTGAGTCGATGCTGGCTGAGGGCAATCAGTGGGCCAAGGTTGTTGCTAATGATAAGGAATCTTCTGTAGCTCAGCTAACACCTGCGGCTGTAACCGGTGGCTTAGATGTGCCTGTTGGGCGTTTGCGCAAGATGAATATGGGTGAGCAGTATCTCTCAGCCTTTACCGTGGGCGACCAGTTGCTCTGGGGTGCGGCGGAGCCGCTGCGACGTATGCTGCGGATTGTTATTGAAGACTAAAAGCCTTTAATAAGTGCCTGCAATATTGTGCTAAGACTTAAGGGTTAGTTGTGCTGGCTGATATTGCAGGTTCGACTGTAAACATTTATTGTAAGCTCCTGATTCAAAGGGTCTTTAAATAGGAAATTTGTCATGACAATTCGGAGTTGGTCGATGGGCTTTACAGGGAAATTCAAGATGGGTTGCAGGGCTGCTTTAGGTGCCTTGCTGCTATTGGTAACCTCATCGACATTGGCGTTGGGTCTCGGTGAGATAACCCTTAATTCATCCCTTAATGAGCCGCTCAATGCGGAAATTGTCGTGCTCAGTTCTGAGGATCTGGAGGATGGCCAGTTGTTGGTGTCGCTGGCTTCGCCCGAGGCCTTTGAGCGCGCTGGTATCAGCCGTGACTTCTTTCTTAGCCAGATGCAATTTTCGGTCTATAGAAATACTGATGACCTGCATATTATTCAGATTGTTACAGGCCAACCGGTTGTCGAACCCTATCTTAATTTTCTAATCCAACTGCAGTGGCCCGCCGGACGGGTGATGCGTGAGTACACTCTGCTGTTGGATCTGCCAATCTTCGCGCAAGATCAGCAAGCCTTGGAAGTGGCTCCTGCAGTAACCGAGTCTAGTGCTGCAGATTCCGCATCTGTGCCAGCAGCCGAGCCAACACTCGAATCAGCACTCCAGTCGGCAACTAACTCAAACTATCAGCCCGGAATAGCGCCGCTTCGCGAGCCGCTATCTGGTGAAGAACATCAGGTGATTATTGGTGACACCTTATGGAATGTGGCTAAACGCCTGCGTCCGCGAGATACCACCATTCTGCAAACCATGGATTCTCTCTATCGTCATAACGCCGATGCTTTTGTCGAGGGCGATGCCAACCGTATAAAAGCCGGTTCTGTTTTGCGCCTGCCTTCCTTTGATGAGATTAGCCTTGAAGCCGGTGATACGGTTGCCGCTCAGATCGGTCTTAAAAATCCTTCTATTGCTTCCGCTGAACTGGAGCTAGCTCTTGAGCAGGCCGGTGAAGCAGCGAACGATAACGAATTTACTGATCAGCAAGAGCAGTCGCTGGTCAATGATGGTCGACTTGAGTTGGCTTCTGCATTTGATGCTGAGTCGGATTCTGATCTCTCTGCGGCTGAGGGAGGTCCCTCGTCGCTTCGCTCTGTCGGGATGACAGATCCATCTAGCGTTCAATCTGGGGATGCCGGGCAGGTTGACCAGTTGGCGGAAGAGTTGGCTGTGGCCAATGATGAGGTTAATAAAGCCCTACAGGAAAATATTGAACTGCGTGAGCGTCTAGCGCTTTTGGAAGCTCAGGTTGCGACTATGGCAGCACTGCTTAATCAGGCTGAGAATACCGCGGCTCAAGCAGATACCGAGGCAGCTGCCCCGGCTAAAGCCCCGGTAGCGGATCGCCCAAACGAGAGCCTCGCCCAGCAACTAGCTGCAGTGCCTTCCTATTTCTGGTTGATATTGATTGCTGTTGTTTTATTCCTATTGGTTCTGTTGGTTCGCAAGTCATCCAGAGCGCAGGAATCCAAAGCGCTTAGCGATGATCTGTCGATGGCCGGAGGCTATGAAGAGTACGACGACAAAGCTTCTGTTCCGAGCCCCTCAAATCATAATGAATTGCATGCGCTCGATGATCTGGAGCTAAATCCAGACGATAACTTATTTGATGAATCTGATACGGATATCTTTGATAACGGTGAAGAGCCAGCTAACAGTGAAGTTTTTGACATGATGGTTGAGGCGGTTGCCGAGGCTGATGTCTATCTCTCGCTGGGTAAAACTGTCGAGGCGATTGAGGTGCTTGAAGAGGCACGCGCTCAAGACCCTGCTGATGCCGCTTCGCGCTTAAAGTTAATGGAAGTTCTGTTCCGCGAAAATCGCAAAGATGAACTGCGAGTATTGTTTGAAGAAATCCAAACCACCGGCGATGAAGGTGCTATTGAAATGGCAGCGATTATTGTCGGCCCGAACGTCGTGTCAGAAGAAGTGTCCGCTATTGCTGAGGACGTGGTCGCGGCTGAGCTGGAGGGCCTTGATTTTCAGAGTGCAGACTTTGAAGACTTAGGTCTGGGTAGTGTCGATTTGGCTGATCTTGAGCTGGATGATATGGATATGGAAGGGGTCAAGTTTGAAGGTTCTGAATTGGAAGATCTGGATCTGGATAATTTAACCGCTGATGATTTTGATATTGAGCCTGCAGATGAGCCGCAGGCGCAACCTGTAGCTGAAGCCGCTGAGGCTCCTGCTGACGATACCGCTGAGGCTCCTTATAACAATACCGCTGAGGCTCCTTATAACAATACCGCTGAGGCTCTTGTTGAAGATACCACTGAGGCTCCTTATAACAATACCGCTGAGGCTCTTGATGACGATACCGCTGAGGCTCCTAACAGCATCATGGATGAGTTTGCCGACTTCGACGATGTCGATGAGCTGGATGCGGTTGAGGTAAAACTTGATCTGGCAAAAACCTATATTGAGATGGGTGACCCTGAGGGTGCGAAAGAGATTCTTGAAGAGCTGATTGAAGAATCCGATGAAGAGGGTCAGTCAAAGGCTCGTGCACTGCTAGAGACGGTTTAGCTTATTGGCAAAAATATTCTGCACTGGCAGGGTACTAGGGGCGGATTAAATAGTGCCTAAGTTAAAAGCTATACAGGCTTATCCGACAATGATTATGTATAATTTCACCTATGTCAGAACTGGAATGGGTTTACAGCCCAAATTGTAAGATTCCCGAAGGCCAGAGCCTTCCCGTTGGAGTCAAACGCTATGCTGCCGTCGTATCTTACGACGGCAGTGCTTTTTGTGGCTTTCAAAAACAAAAGCACAGCCCCTCGGTTCAGCAGGAACTGGAGCGAGCACTGAGTTCTGTTGCCAATCAAGAGTTAGTGATCAGCTGTGCCGGGCGCACAGATACCGCGGTGCACGCCAGTCATCAGGTTATCCATTTTGATACTGTCGCCGAGCGCAGCGGCCGCAACTGGCTTAAAGGGGCGAATAGTCGACTGCCAGACAGTATTTCAATACGTTGGGCAGAGCAGGTGTCAGAGAGCTTTCATGCGCGCTTTAGTGCCACTTCGCGGACCTATAGATACGCTATGTACGCCTCTGCAGCGCGGCCGGCAGTGCTTTCGCAGGGGGTTACCTGGGTTCGCTATCCGCTGGATATTGCGCCTATGCAGGAAGCCTGTCAGTATTTGTTGGGTGAACAGGACTTCACAGCCTTTCGCGGTGCCGGCTGTCAATCCCATTCACCGTTTCGTAATATCACCAGCGCAAAGGTCGTGGTGGTAGGGCAGTTAATTGTATTTGAAGTCTCGGCCAATGCCTTTGTGCTGCATATGGTGCGCAATATTGTCGGCTCACTGATGGAGATCGGTTTCGGTCGTCAGAAGCCCGGTTGGATTGCCGATCTAATTGCCGGAAAAGATCGCTGTAAAAGCGCTGCTACGGCATCGCCCAATGGTCTCTATCTGGTTGATGTGGACTATCCTCAGGGTTTTGAAATTCCTGAGTTGCCTCGCGGGCCATTATTTCTGCCCGGTAGTCTATAATAGGCTTAGGTATTTAAAGGATTTTAATATTGTTATTAAACAGTAAGTTACGCGTTTAATATAAAGTGAATAATTAAGTTGATTCAAGGTAAAGCAATGTCAGTACAGGTGAAAATTTGCGGTATAACCCGAGTCGAAGATGCTTTGATAGCCCAGCAGGCCGGTGCCGATGCACTGGGTTTGGTGATGTACTCAAAAAGCTCCCGCTATGTGAATTTGCAGCAGGCGATTGAGATTCGTCAGGCGATAGCTACAGACACCCTATGCGTGGTGTTGCTGGTTAATGCGGACAAAGAATTCGTTAAACAGGTGATCGCGGAAGTAAAACCGGACTTACTGCAATTTCATGGCGATGAAAGCGCGGACTTTTGCCAGCAGTTCGATTTCCCGTTTATCCGCGCACTGCGTATGCGCGACGATTTGGATATCTCCGCTGAAGCTAGAGCCTACTACAATGCCTATGGCCTGCTTTTTGATGCTTGGAACCCCAACCAGTACGGCGGTACCGGCGAGCAGTTTGACTGGCAGCGTCTGCCCACTGAGCGAGACTTTCATCTGATTCTTGCCGGTGGTTTAAACCCACTGAATGTCGCTGAGGCAGTTGAGGCTGCGCGTCCTGATATGGTTGATGTCAGTGGCGGGGTGGAGAGCTCTGCGGGTATTAAGGATGAACAGAAAATGCGCGCCTTTATTAATAATGCCAAGGCTGTAAGCGACGCATAAAAATAATTTTATGCTGTGTTTATTTTCCCGGTGTTTAACTGGCTCGCTGTCGTGTTAAACTGCGCGCCTTAATCGAGTTGGCTAAATTTTTACGAAAAGACTAGTGACAGCTTAAGCGATAAATATTTCATTGAGATGGCGAAAGGGTAATAAATGAATTGGTTGAAACGCATTCGACCCGCAGGACCAGCGGCGGAAAACACTGAACGTTCAAATGCTGTACCTGAGGGGCTTTGGAAAAAGTGCCCAAAATGTGCCTCACCGCTTTACCGTCCAGAGCTTGAACGCAATCTCGATGTCTGCCCTAAATGTGAACATCATATGCGTATTGGCGCTCGCCGCCGCCTAGATATCTTCCTCGATGATAGCGGTCGGGCAGAAATTGCCGAAGATGTGGTGGCTATCGACAGGCTCAAATTCCGCGATGTTAAAAAATACAAAGATCGTCTTACCGATGCACAGAAGAAAACCGGTGAGAAAGACGCTCTGGTTGCCATGAGTGGCAGTGTTAAAGGTATTCCTGTGGTTGCAGTGGCCTTTGAATTTGCCTTCCACGGTGGCTCTATGGGCTATGCCGTAGGTGAGAAATTTACCCGCGCAGCCAAGCTGGCACTGGCCGAAAACAAACCGCTGATCTGTTTCTCTGCCACTGGTGGCGCACGTATGCAAGAAGCGCTTATCTCGCTGATGCAGATGGCTAAAACCAGTGCAATCCTCGAACGTCTTAAAACCTCTGGCGTACCCTATGTATCGGTAATGACCGATCCCGTTTACGGTGGTGTATCAGCCAGTCTGGCCATGCTGGGTGATTTAAATGTTGCCGAGCCGGGTGCTCGTGCAGGTTTCGCTGGCCCCAATATTATTGAACAGACCATTCGCCAGAAATTGCCCAAGGGCTTTCAGCGCAGTGAGTTCCTGCTTGAAAAAGGTCAGATCGATATGATTATTGCGCGTCATCAAATGCGTGATCGTCTGGCCAGTATTCTCTCCAAATTTACCCATCTGCCAGAACCCGCCGATGCCTGATCGCTGCCTAGCAGAGTGGTTAACTCTGCTAGAAGCTCGGCACCCCAGTGAAATTGACTTAGGACTAGACCGCGTTAGCGCGGTTTGGTCTGAGCTTGTTGCGCGTCGCCAACAGCAGAATAACCCGCTTAAGCTCGGCACAGTGATTACCGTGGCTGGAACCAATGGCAAGGGCTCGACCATTGCCAGTATGCAGGCGATACTGCTGCAGCAGGGCTATAGAGTTGGCGCCACTACATCTCCACACTTTATTGATTACAACGAGCGTATCTCTGTTCAGGGCGAGCCGGTTAGCGATGCGTTGATTGTCAGCGCTTTTGAAGAAATTGAACTAGCTCGTCAAGCTATCTCCCCAGAGCCTGTATCCCTAACCTATTTTGAATTTGGCACCCTTGCAGCGCTATTGGTTTTCGCCGATGCTAATCTCGATGCTGTGCTGCTCGAAGTAGGGCTTGGCGGTCGCCTTGATGCGATCAATATTATCGATGCGGATGTTGCCGTGGTAACCAGTATCGCCCTCGATCATCAGGCCTGGTTGGGTGATACCCGTGAGCTGATTGCCGTTGAGAAACTCGGTATTGCGCGCCCCGGAAGACCGTTGCTTATTGGCGAGGCGGATAGTCCCAAAGGGTTTGATCAGATGATCACTGCCACTGGCGCTGAGGCTCTGCAGATCGGTGGCGATTTCTCTATAGAGTTGCAGGATGATCAGTTTGCGGCAACGCTTTTATCGGCGGATGGTCAGCCGCGCTTATTTGAACATCTTCCAGTCGCAGGATTACTGCCGATCAATAAAACACTGGCTATACAGGCTCTGCTCTGTGCCGGCTTTGATTTGACTGATAGTGGTGTCGCTGCAGCGCTGGCCGAGCTATGCCTGCCGGGTCGTCAGCAGCAGCTCGATTTTAAGGGCATTAAAGTTATTGTCGATGTCGCCCATAACCCTGCAGCGGCGATTGCTTTGGCCCATAGTTTGACACCAATTAAGGGTCGCTATATTGCGGTGGCTTCGGTTTTATCCGACAAGGACTGGTCGGGAATTGTCGAGCCGCTGGGGAATATTATCAATCACTGGCAGATTGCTGAAATAAGCGACACAGAAAGGGCGACTAAAGGCCAAACTCTTTTAGAAGTGTTATACAATGCCGGACACTCAGCTACCTTGCACGAGCAAGTTGATGGCGGTCTGGAAAAGGCGTTTTTAACCGCCCTTGATCAGGCCACGGCAGATGATACTCTGGTGGTGTTTGGTTCCTTTTATACTGTCTCGACAGTGCTAATGTTAAAGCAAGAATTAAAGCGAAAATTCGAAAAATACAATTGATGGGTTTGTTCAATGAGTAATGGTTTAAGACAACGCATTATTGGCGCACTGGTTCTAGGCGCACTGGGCTTGATTATCCTGCCGATTATCTTCGACTTCGCCGACCCGCTAAAAATAGATCGCACCAGCAAATTACCCGCCGCCCCCGAAATTAAATCTATAGACGTTGCCAAGGCGCAGCGCCCGGATAGCTCCTCCAAGCTCGGCGAAGCCGACAGCCTGTTGAATGTCGCCCAATCAAAACCGGCAGACGACTCCAGTGAGAGCTTTTATGGTCTCGATGAAAATGACCTACCTCGCGCCTGGGTGCTTCAGGCCGCTAGCTTCGAAGAAAAAAATAAAGCTGAAAATCTGATGCAGCAGCTGCGGGACAGTGGCTTTAAAGCGTTTGTAAAGGCAGCGGATCTTGAGAATAAAACATTTTATCGGGTCTATGTGGGACCCAAAGCGGATAAGCGCAGAGCTATTGCCGAGAAGGCTCAGATAGACAGCAATTTCTCAACCGATGCAATTGTTCTGCAATACGTACCCTAGGAACTGAGTACGGGTCTTTTCGAAAAGGCTGGCCGCAACTGAGCGGCCGGAAGAGGGAAGGGAAACTTTAATGACGGAAATAGCAACTGCAGATTGGGTGATTGTCGGCATACTGGCGGTTTCAGCGCTGATCAGTCTGGTGCGTGGTTTTGTTAAAGAGGCTATGTCACTGGTTATCTGGGTGGCTGCCTTTGCTATAGCGATGAACTTTAAAGAGCCGGTGGCTGAACTGCTGGTGAATTTTATCGGTCTCGCCTCTCTTAGGCAGTTGGCTGCTTGGGGACTTTTGTTTGTCGGTACCCTGTTGCTGGGTAGTATGATTAATTATTTATTGGGAAAACTGGTTAGCTCGACTGGACTGAGCGGAACAGACAGGATGTTAGGACTGATTTTTGGGGTTTTCAGGGGACTGTTGATTGTCTTGGCGCTGGTAATTATTTTACCCAAAGCGCTGCCAGTCGATCAGGATACCTGGTGGCAAGCATCGGCGTTAATTCCTGTCTTCCAGAGTTTTGCAGACTGGGGAACAGAAACGGCCGCTGCGGTTAAAGATTTTATAATGGGTTGGATTTAAAGATGTGCGGTGTAGTAGGAATTTCTGGAACTTCGAGTGTTAATTTACGGCTTTACGATGCCCTGACCATGTTGCAGCATCGCGGTCAGGACGCCGCTGGTATTGTTACTGAGGCCGATGGTGAACTTCACCAGTGCAAAGGCGAGGGCCTGGCGCGGGATGTATTCCGTCGCAGTCATATGATGCGTCTTGTCGGCAATGTGGGTATCGGCCATGTTCGCTACCCAACCGCTGGCAGCTCTGGCCCAGCGCTGGCACAGCCGCTCTATGTGAACTCTCCCTACGGGATTTTTATTGCTCACAATGGCAACCTGACTAATGCGGATAAATTGCGCGAACAGATTTTCCGCGCCGATCTGCGTCATCTAAATACTGATTCAGACTCAGAAGTACTGCTCAATGTATTTGCCCACGAGCTGCAGGCGCGCCGAAAATTAGAGCCGACCAGTGAAGATATTTTTGCTGCGGTCGAGCAGGTGCACAATCGCTGCAACGGTGCCTATGCGGTAGTGGGACTGATCGCTAATTACGGTCTGTTTGCCTTCCGCGATCGCTTCGGTATTCGTCCGCTGTGTTTTGGTAAGCGCGAAACTGAAGCCGGTATTGAATACGCCGTGGTCTCAGAATCTGTTGTGTTGGATAGCCTTGGCTTTGAACTGATTCGCGACCTCGCCCCGGGCGAAGCGCTATTTGTCGATAAGAATGGTGAGATTCACCTGCAGCAATGTGCCGCCGAGCATGAGCTGGCCCCGTGTATTTTTGAACATGTCTATTTTGCTCGTCCAGATTCCCTGATCGACAATATTTCGGTCTACAAGTGTCGCTTGCGGATGGGTGAAAAGCTCGCGGAAAAAGTACTTCGACTTAAGCCCGATCACGATATTGATGTGGTTATTCCGATTCCGGATACCAGTCGTGTCTCCGCTCAGGCAATGGCTGAGACCCTCGGTGTTAAGCTGCGCGAAGGGTTTATGAAGAACCGCTATATTGGCCGCACCTTTATTATGCCGGGTCAGACCGAACGCAAAAAATCAGTTCGCCAAAAGCTCAATGCGGTGAAACTGGAATTTGCTGGCAAGAATGTTTTGTTGGTGGATGACTCGATTGTTCGCGGCACTACCTCTCAGGAAATTATCCAGATGGCTCGCGATGCTGGCGCTAACAAAGTCTATATGGCTTCAGCGGCTCCCGGTGTTCGCTACCCGAATGTCTACGGTATTGATATGCCGTCGGCGACCGAGCTTATTGCTCATGGGCGCAGCGATGAAGAAGTGGGCGAGTTAATCGGTGCTGACTGGATTGTCTATCAGGATTTGCAGGACCTGATTGATGCCGGTGCGGAAGGTAATGATAATATTAAGCGCTTTGAATGTTCGGTGTTTGATGGCCAGTATATTACTGGCGATGTCGATGCCGCCTATTTAGAGCGTATTGAAGCGCTGCGCAATGACTCTGCAAAACAAAAAGCAGATGTTAATATTGAGCCGAAGAATGGGCAGGTTATTGGAATTCACAATAACAACAGTGCAAACAACTAAAGCGAGCAGTAATAGAGACTAAATCCGGGACAAAAAATGTCAGCTCAGGACGATAAATTACAGCAGGATACCCTCGCGATTCGCGGTGGCTATCAGCGTACCCACGAAGAGGAGCATTCAGAGGCTCTTTTTCTGACCTCAAGCTATGTGTTTGAAAATGCCGAGATGGCAGCCAAGCACTTTAGCAATGAGATTCAGGGCAATGTTTACTCGCGTTACACCAATCCAACCGTCCGCACTTTTGAACAGCGTCTGGCGGCAATGGAAGGTGCTGAGCAGGCGGTGGCGACTTCCTCAGGCATGGCGGCAACTCTCAGTGTGGTTATGGCACTGCTTGAGTCTGGCGATCATATTATCTGTTCCCAGGATGTGTTTGGCAGCACTCGGGTTATGCTTAATAACTACATCACTAAGTTTGGTGTTGAAGTGACCTATGTGTCGCTTACCGATCTCAATAGCTGGCAGCAGGCCGTGCAGCCAAATACCAAAATGCTGTTTTGTGAAACCCCTTCGAACCCGATGTCTGAGGTGGCTGACCTAGAAGCACTGGCTGCTATTTCAAAGCAGGCCAACGCGCTGTTTGTGGTCGATAACTGTTTCTGTTCGCCAGTGCTGCAAAAGCCATTGCAGTGGGGCGCGGATATTGTTGTTCACTCGGCAACCAAATACCTCGATGGTCAGGGTCGCTGTCTTGGCGGCGCGGTCGTTGGCAGCAGTGAATTAATGGAAAAGGTGGTGGGCTTTTTGCGTGCCGCAGGCCCATCCATGAGTCCGTTTAATGCCTGGGTATTTCTTAAAGGGCTAGAGACTCTGAAAATTCGTATGCAAGCTCATTCGGCCAATGCGGCAGAGCTGGCACAGTGGCTTAACGCCCACCCGAAAGTGACCAAAGTATTTTATGCGGGCCTTGAAGATCATCCCGGTCATCAGCTGGCGAAAAAACAGCAAAGCGATTTTGGCGGTGTGCTTTCATTCTGTGTTGAGGGTGGCCGCGAACAGGCTTGGCGGGTTATCGATAGCACCAGAGTTATTTCCCTGACCGCTAATCTCGGTGATACCAAAACCACGATTGTGCATCCGGCTACCACTACTCATGGTCGGCTCAGTGATGAAGATCGTCAGCAGGCGGGAATCACAGATAATTTGATTCGTATTGCCGTGGGTCTGGAAGATATTGTCGATATTAAAAATGATCTAAAACGTGGGTTAGACCTTATATAGCTTATACAGGATGTAAGTTGTATAAGTCTTAAAGCAGCGAGGTCATAAAATGTCGATGTTAATTCTTCCTACAGCTGAGCAGGCATTGCCCGGACGCGATACACCACTGTCTACCAGCAATTTTCATTATGTTAATGGTCAATCGATCAAACCTCCGTTTGAGGCTGGTTTGCGCTGGGCGATTTTTGGCATGGGGTGTTTCTGGGGTGCCGAACGGCGTTTTTGGCAGCAGCCTGGTGTTATGACTACCGCGGTGGGCTATGCCGGTGGTTTTACGCCAAACCCGACCTATGAAGAGGCCTGTTCAGGGCATACCGGTCACTCTGAAGTGGTGCTGGTGGTTTTTGACCCTCAGCAAACCACCTTCGAAAAACTTTTGGCGGTTTTTTGGGAATCCCATGACCCGACTCAGGGTATGCGTCAGGGCAATGATATAGGTAGTCAGTACCGCTCGGTTATCTACTGTCAGGATGCACAGCAGTTAGCCGAGACTCAGGCTTCTGCGACGATGGTTGAGGACAAACTGTTGGCCTTGGGTTATCCGGCGATTACTACAGAGATTCGTCAGGCACCGGAGTTCTATTACGCTGAGGATTATCATCAGCAGTATCTGGCGAAAAATCCTCAGGGTTACTGTGGTCTGCGTGGGACTGGTATTAGCTGTTCTTGATAGGAGCCCTCAGCGTCTTAAAAGTAGCCCTCAGCGTCTTAAAAGTAGCCCTCAGCGTCTTAAAAGTAGCTTTAACGCTTTAATATCTTCTCGATTGCTGCCTGGGCTTCCGGTGCGGCAACCATTTCCGAAAACAGCTTTGATTCAACCGCAATTCTCTGCGCCAGCGGTTCATCGTCTCGGCGCATCAGTGCCTTGCTGTGAAGAAGCGCCGTGCGCGGTTTGCTAGCGAGTTTTTCGGCTGTAGCCTGAGCGGTGGCGATTAAATTCTTGGGCTCACAAATCTGATTGATAATCCCATATTCCAGAGCCGCTTGCGCATCAAATTTCTCACCTAAAAGAAGCATCTCAGCGGCTTTTACATGGCCGACTCGTCGGGGTAATAACAGCGAGGAGGCAAATTCCGGCACTACAGCCAGATTGATAAATGGCATCACAAAAAGGCTTTTGGCGGTGGCGTAGACAAAGTCGCAGTGCAGCAGCAAGGTGGTTCCTATACCCACGGCAAAGCCGTCAACGGCGGCAATAACTGGTACCGGGCAGGTGGATAGGGCGCGCATAAACTCAAAGACCGGTGCATCGGCGACGGTCGGTGGGTTATTGAGGAAGTCTTCAAGGTCATTGCCGGCGGTAAAGTCTGTTCCACCAGTGAATATAACGGCATTGGTATCTTCGACCTGATCCCTAAAGATGCTGGCCAGTTCTGAATACATAGCTGCGGTCAGGGCGTTCTTTTTATCTAGCCGGTTTAGGCTGATGGATAAAATGCTGCCTTGTTTGGTGACCTTGATCAGTTCTGACATTGGAGCCTCTGGGATGGGTGATGGGTTTAATCTTATCAGCGATTGGCTGGTTGGGTTGATAATTTATGACTCTGGGGTCCGAGTTGAAGCCTTAACACCGTTGTCATCCCGACAGAGCGGAGCGACGAGGGACCTCTTTTAGATCCTTCGGCTTCGCTCAGGATGACAATATTTCACCGCCACCCTGACAATATTTCACCGTCATTTGAGCTTACCCACCATTGTTTGAGCTTACCCACCATTGTTTGAGCTTACCCGCTATCGTTTGGGCATAACCACTATCGTTTGAGCTTACCCACTATCGTTTGGGCATAACCACTATCGTTTGAGCTTACCCACTATCGTTTGGGCTTACCCACTATCGTTTGGGCTTACCCACTATCGTTTGGGCATAACCACCGTCATCCTGAGCGTAGCCGAAGGACCTCGTCCAGCAACTCGTTAGGTTATTTAAATCACCATATTTGTATGAAGATTTTAGAAGTAGTTGAGCAGAGCTGAACAGTTGCGAATAGTGAGTCACAGCCTGCTGGAGGGGGTCCTTCGGTTCGCTTCGCTCTCTCAGGATGACCGCTTTGCGGTCAGTTTATTGGGTAAGAAGTAGTTGAGCAGATTTGAGCAGGTGCGAATAGTGAGTCACAGCCTGCTGGAGGGGGTCCTTCGGTTCGCTTCGCTCTCTCAGGATGACCGCTTTGCGGTCAGTTTATTGGGTAAGAAGTAGTTGAGCAGATTTGAGCAGGTGCGAATAGTGAGTCACAGCCTGCTGGAGGGGGTCCTTCGGTTCGCTTCGCTCTCTCAGGATGACCGCTTTGCGGTCAGTTTATTGGGTAAGAAGTAGTTGAGCAGATTTGAGCAGGTGCGAATAGTGAGTCACAGCCTACTGGAGGGGGTCCTTCGGTTCGCTTCGCTCTCTCAGGAAGACAGGGGGCTGATAGTTGATCGGGTATAGGTGTCCTGAAGTCTAAACAACTAGATGTTAGAGATTCGCTTACGCTCCAACTTGGGATCAGCTAGAGGAATTGCTTTAAGAAGCTCACGGGTATATTCCTGCTGTGGGTTAGCCCAAAGGGTCTCTGTATCCCCAGACTCAATAATCAAACCCTTATTCATCACCATAACCCGATCAGAAATATAGCGAACCACGGATAAATCATGAGAGATAAACAGCATGGTGAGATTATGCCGTTCCACCAAAGCCAGAATAAGATCGAGAATCTGCGCCTGAATAGTGACGTCGAGTGCCGACACCGGTTCATCGGCAATAATTAATTCAGGCTTGGTGGCTATAGCGCGACCAATGGCAATACGCTGTCGCTGACCTCCGGAAAACTCATGGGGATATTTGCGCATCTGGCTATGAGCCAAACCTACATCATCCATCAACTGACGAACCTGTTGGTCGATTGACTTGCGATCCGCCAGGCCGTGATAAAGCAGAGGCTCGGCAAGGGTTTCATAAACCGTCATTCGTGGATTTAAGGAGGCGTAGGGGTCCTGAAATATCATCTGCATCCTGCGCCGCCATGGCACCAGATTTTTAGGACTTAGCTCGCCTAAAAGGCTGCCGTCAAAGGTTACAGTGCCTTCAGTGTTTGGCGCCAACTGCAAAATAGAACGGCCCAGCGTCGACTTGCCAGAACCGGACTCGCCGACCAGACCGAGAATCTCGCCGCGCTTTATATCCAGAGAAACGCCATCTACGGCTTTAATAACTTTTTTACCCTCAGCCGCTTTACTAAAGTCAGTAAAATAGGTCTTTAAATCTCGCACCTTAACCAGGGGTTGATCCTGCTCAGCACGATTGGGTAATAGCTTGGCTCCCTCGGGAATAGCTGCCAGAAGCTTTTTCGTGTAGGCATCCTGACTATTGTAAAAGACACTTTCCGTATCGCCGGTCTCACGAATTGTGCCCTCACACATCACCACAACCTTATCGGCAATGCCAGCCACTACACCGAGATCATGGCTGATAAAAATAACCGCCACATCGCGGGTTTTCTGGAGCTTTTTAATCAACTCTAAAATCTGCGCTTGAATAGTCACATCCAGTGCTGTGGTTGGTTCATCACAGATTAATAGGCGCGGTTTATTGATAAGCGCCATGGCTATCATTACCCGTTGGCGCATTCCCCCGGAGAACTCATGGGGATAGCAGTCAAAGCGAGCTTCGGGATCAATAATGCCCACTTCATCGAGGAGTTCGATAGCCTGCAAGCGCGCCTTTTTACGGCTTTGAGTGCGGGTTTTGTCGGGGTGGTAAATCAGCGGTTCAATTAACTGTTCGCCGATACTGATATAGGGGTTTAGTGAGGTCATCGGATCCTGAAAAATCACCGCGATATCATTGCCTCGAAACTGACGCATACGCGCCGTAGAACAGCTTAATAAATCTTCACCATCAAACAGTGCTGTGCCAGCTTCGATTACTGCGGGTGGTTTCGGCAGTAGATCTAGTAGGCTATAGCAGGTTACAGACTTGCCCGAGCCGGACTCGCCGACAATCGCCAACGTCTCTCCTGCATCAACAGTAAAGCTGACATCGTCTACGGCTTTAACCAGACCATTTCTGGTGTGGAAATAAATCTTTAATCCATTGACCTCAAGTAGTGCCATAGCCATTAATCCTTTGAGGTTCTAGGGTCGAGGGCGTCGCGCAGGCCATCGCCAAGAAAGTTCAGGGCAAATAGAGTCAGCGACAGTGCGACGCCGGGAAAGATCAGCAGCCAGGGGTATTCTTCCATGGATTCAACGCCGTAGTTAATCAGCAGCCCCCAGGAGCTCTGAGGCGGTTGAATACCCAACCCAAGGAAGCTTAAAAAAGCCTCCAGTAACATCACACTGGGGATGGTTAAGGTGGTGTAGACAATGACTGGGCCAAGGGTGTTGGGAATAATATGGCGACGGATAATTGTCCATTCAGAGAGACCCAGCGAGTGGGCGGCTTCAACAAATTCCTGCTTGCGCAAGGACATCACCTGACTGCGCACTATACGTGCCATGGTCAACCATTCGACGGCGCCAATAGCCACAAACAGCAATAGAATATTGCGCCCAAAAACCACCATCAGCAGAACAATAAAGATCATAAAGGGCAGGGCGTACATAATATCGACAATACGCATCATTACCGCATCAGTTCGGCCGCCGACAAATCCGGCAACTGCCCCCCAGAGCACGCCTATCAAAAGGGCTACAGCGGTGGCAATAAAGCCTACCGTGAGTGAGACTCGTCCGCCGTACATAATTCGTGTGAGCATATCGCGGCCAAAGATATCGGTACCCAGCCAGTGTTCCAATGAGGGTGCTGTTGCACCCAAAAGCAGGTTTTGCTCTTCGTAACCGTAAGGTGCAATCCAGGGTGTCAGTAGGGAAATTACGCACAACAGAGCGAGAACGGCGAGGCCAAACAGGGCGAGATAATTTTTGCACAGCTTGATCCAGGCATCCTGCCACAATGAGGTACCTTGCTCGTCGGGCTGCAGTTCTTTTATAGCCATCAGTTATTCCCTCCAGCCTGCTGCTGACGCAATTTTGGGTTTAACCAGATGGCGAGCATGTCGGATAGCAAATTAAACAAAATAATCAGTGTTGCGAAGAAGATTGTCATACCCAGAATCATGGTGTAGTCACGATTAAATGCGGCCTGCACATAGAAGCGACCAAGCCCGGGGATTTGGAAAATGGTTTCGACGACAAATGAGCCACCGAGCAGTCCGGCAAAGGCCGGCCCTAAAAAAGCTACCACTGGGATTAGTCCGCCACGGAGTGCGTGCTTAAAGATAATTAACCGCTCTGAGAGACCTTTGGCGCGGGCAGTGCGGATATAGTCCTGAGATAGAACTTCGAGCATGCCACCTCTGGATAGGCGCGCTATATAGGCGGCATAACCAGTGCCCAGGGTGATTGAGGGCATAATTTTGTCGCCGGGTATATCGCCCCAACCGGAGACAGGTAACCATTCCAGATGGATACCAAATACCAGAACCAGCAATGGCCCAAGTAAGAAAGAGGGCATACAGATACCGAGCATGGCCGCGGACATGGGTACATAGTCCTGCATACTGTTGGGGCGCATTGCGGCGATAACCCCGGCGCTGATTCCAATCACCAGAGCGACCAGCATGGCGTAGAGAGCAAGTTCTGCTGTGGCCGGTAAACCAGCGGCGATCAGTTCATTGACGGTGCGCCCGGAATATTTAAAGGAGGGGCCAAAATCTCCTCTCAGCACATCACCGAGATAGCTGACATATTGCTGCCATAGTGGTTGGTCGAGATTGTACTGCGCCTCAAGGGCTTTGATAACTTCTGGTGGCACGGCTTTATCCGCGGAAAAGGGACCGCCGGGCGCTGAGTGAACCAGCAGAAAAGTCGCGCTGATAACAATCAGTAAAACAGGTATGGCCTGGAGTAGTCGGTTAAGGGCAAACCTCAACATTAGTTCTCTACTCCTGTATCCGCTTCAAGGTAAATTTCTTTAAAAGAAGGTTGGTTGAGAATATTGTCATTAAAGTTTTTCACCGAGGTATTGACCAGATTGTTGGAGGTGTAAATATAAATTGGGATCACCGGCATATCCTCCATCAGCATCTTTTCGGCGGCTGTAAATATAGCTAGTCGCTCGGCATGGGTCTTGGCGGTGGGGGCTTCCTCTAGAATCAGCCGGTCGTACTCTTTGTTACACCAGCCAGTTCTGTTGTTGCCGCCATTGCAGAGAAACATATCGAGAAAATTGTTTGGGTCAACATAGTCGCCAATCCAGCCAGCGCGGGCAATTTCATAGTCGCGACCACTGACACTATTGAGGTAGACCTTCCATTCCTGATTGAGTAGCTTGACGTCGATATTGAGGTGGGTTTTCCACATCTGCTGAATCGCGACGGCAATTTTGCGGTGACCTTCGCTGGTGTTGTAGAGGATTTCTGTGGCGGGGAATCCCTCGCCATTGGGGTATCCGGCTTCAGCTAATAGCTGTTTTGCCGCCTCGGGATTAAACGCCAAATCGCTCTCTGGGAAGTATCCCATGGTGTTGGGCGGCGTCATGGCATAGGCGGGAATCTGCCCGGCTTTGAGTATGCGCTGAGTAATTTGTTCGCGGTCTATGGTCATACCCAGAGCCCGTCTAACGCGCTTGTCTTGCAGGTGTGGAACACGCACATTAAGGCGATAAAAGTAGGTGCCCAGGTAGGGGTCAATATGCAGCGCTGGATCATTGCGACTCTGGTAGGTTGCAACCTTATCGGCGGGAACGGTGCCGCTGTAATGAAGCTGCCCAGCGCGAAACATTCGCTCTTCGGTGATGGCATTTTCGGTGGGATAGAAAACAATTTTATTTAATTTAATATTCTCGGCATCCCAGTAATGGGGGTTGCGCTCTACCACTACCCGGCGATTAATCTTCCACTCAAGTAGTTGAAAGGCGCCGTTGCCGACCAAATTGCCCTCATAGGTCCAGCGGGTGCCGCGCTCATCGGCACCACCAAATTTCTCGATGGTTTGGCGATGAACAGGGTAGAGGCTGTAATGGTCGAGTAGCTGCAGGAAATAGGGTGTTGGATTCTTTAATCTTACCTGTAATGTAAAATCATCTAGGGCTTTAACGCCGACCTGATCAAAATCCTTGATGCTGCCCTCATAGTATTCTTTGGCATTCTCAATAGAGAAGTACATATAAGCATAGAGATTGCCCAGCGCCGGTTGCAGGGCGCGCCACCAGGACCAGACATAGTCATGGGCATTGTGGGGGTCGCCATTGGACCAGCGAGCATTTTTGCGTAAATGAAAGGTGTAGACGCGGCCATCTTCACTGATGTCCCATGAGGTAGCTACGCCCGGGCGCGGCTCAAGGGTTTTACTGTCTTTAAGAACCAGACCTTCCATCAGGGCAATAATGATTTTGTGTTCTGGTACTCCGGTGGCTATATGGGGGTCGAGGCTCTGGGGTTCGGTACCATTACCCCAGTGAAGTGTGCCGGTTCGGTTGCCGATAGAGACGTTGTTTTCGGAAGTGCCACAGCCGCTGAGTATAAATATTGAAAGCAGGGTTAATGCTATTGTTGAACAGAGCGAGAAAGTTAAATCTGAGAGCTGCCGCTTCATCGAATAAAAATCCTTAATTATTGTTGTATAAGTCCAGCGCCCAATTTTTCGGCTTGGGTCAGTGTAAACAAGCCAGCAGGCTAAGTGAAGGTTAGTCTCTGTCATGAATTGGATTCGACTTTGAAACCATAGACTTTTTGCGTCTAATTTAACAGGGGTGGGGCAGTTATTGTTTCAACTGTTGCACTTGCAGGCTAAACCTCGGATAATCCCGCGCTGCGATTCAATGGTGTCCCTCACTGGTCCCCTCGCAACAGCCAGCCGCGAATCCCGCCAGGCCCGGAAGGGAGCAACGGTAGTGGTTACGCTGTGTGCCGAGGTGTGGCTGGTGAGGGTCACCGCCATAATCTTCTCTCTGCCTTACTTGTCATTCTTAACTTCCTCACTTGTCATTCTGAACGAATGTGAAGAATCTCTCTTCGAATTGGTATCGCCCAAGAGTAGCTCTACCCTTATTAGATCGGCTCCATGATTGCTGTGGTTTCCAGCGCTCGCAAAACTCGCTTTGCTCAAACAGTTGCTCGCTCTATCTGGAAACCACTACAACCATAAGCGGAGCCTGACTGATCTAATAAGGGTAGAGCTACTCTTGGGCTTTGTGCGGGGTTCGGCTTCGGTCATCTATTTAAAACCTTTAAATTAAAAGGCTCATATTAAAAGTCCCTTTCCGCGCTCTGTTTATCTCCCTATAATGGTTTTTTTGATTTTAAAGTCGTACTGTTATGAGTTACCAAGTACTTGCCCGTAAATGGCGCCCGCGTATTTTTGCCGAAATGGCCGGTCAGCAGCATGTATTGCAGGCATTAATTAATGCACTGGACAACGATCGTCTCCACCACGCCTATCTATTTACTGGTACCCGCGGTGTGGGTAAAACCACCATCGCTAGAATTCTCTCCAAATGTTTAAACTGCGAAGCCGGTGTTAGTTCGGTTCCCTGTGGTGAGTGCTCGGCCTGTAATGAAATCAATGAAGGTCGTTTTGTCGATCTGATCGAAGTGGATGCGGCATCGCGAACTGGTGTTGACGATATGCGCGATCTACTCGATAACGTTCAGTACACGCCGGCTCGGGGTCGCTACAAGATCTATTTGATCGATGAGGTGCATATGCTGTCGAAAAACAGTTTTGCTGCACTGCTCAAGACCCTCGAAGAACCACCGCCTCATGTTAAGTTTTTATTTGCGACCACCGATCCTCAAAAGCTGCCGATAACCGTATTGTCGCGCTGTCTGCAGTTTAATTTGAAAAATCTTAGTCCCGAGCGAATTACCGAGCATCTGCAGTTTGTTCTCGGTGAAGAGAAAGTGCCTTTTGAAGAGGCCGGTCTCTGGTCGCTGGCGCGGGCTGCGGATGGCAGTATGCGCGATGCTCTTAGTCTGACTGATCAGGCGATTGGACACGGTGGTGGGCAGGTTAATGAAGCTGATGTCAGCTCTATGCTGGGCACTATTGAGCGCAGCTATGTGATTGATATCTGTAAAGCACTGGCTTCAGGCTCTGGTTCAGAAATATTGGCCGCGATAGCGAGAATGGCCGAGCAGGCGCCGGACTATGATATGGCGCTGGCTGATGTATTGTCGATCTGGCATCAGGTGGCCATTGTGCAAACCGTTCCGGAAGCGTTGGATAAAGGTCTGGCCAACTACAGTGAAGTGTTGGCGTTATCGGCTCAGGTTAGCCGCGAAGATGTTCAGCTGTTTTATCAAATCTGTCTGTTGGGGCGTAAAGATTTACAGCTTAGTGCCGATGCCAAATCAGGTTTTGAAATGGTGATGTTGCGGGCATTGGCATTTCGCCCACAGAATTCCCCACGAGGCCCGGCTTTAAATACCTCAGGTCAAGCTGCCGCCGCAACTCCAGTTCCAGCTCCAGAAGCATCAAAGGCCACATCGGTTCCACCGGAGGTGGAGCCCAGCGTAAAAAAGTCTGAAGCCCAAGTCGCGGAGGATATGCCGCCCTGGGAGCCTCAAGTTGAAGCGCAAAAGCCCTTAGTTAGTGAGGAGCCTTCAGCGTCTCCTAGTAAAGAAGCATCAGCGTCTCCTAATAAAGAAGCATCAGCGTTTCCTAATAAAGAAGCATCAGCGTCTTCTAATAAAGAGCTCTCTGTGGATGCAGCAACAATTCCCCTTCAAGACTTCAGCCCAGAAAACTGGATTGAACTGCGCAAGCAACTCAGTATTGTTGCCTCCCTTGGAGAAATTGCCAGCCACTGCCTTTACTTAGGGCGCAGCGGCACAGCATTAAGATTCCTTATCGATAGCGGTCACAACAGCCTCTACGACGATCCTCACCAAGAGCAGTTTAGCGAGGCACTCAGCGATTACTTTAAAACCCCAGTCACGGTCGAGATCAGTCTGGGGGTTGCCGAACAGGAAACCCCGCGCGCAGCCAATCTGCGCGAGAAGTCCGAACGTCTGGCCGAAGCCGTAGAGACTCTCAATAATGATCCCGCAGTGGTGAAATTTAAGCAGCTGTTCGATGGCGGCGTGGATGAGCGTTCCGTGCAGCCTATCGACTGAGCCTATTTAATCGGATGCCAGTTAATAAAAGTTTTGAGGAAAGTATGAATATCAATGATCTAATGAAACAGGCCCAGCAGATGCAGGGCAAAATGGCCGAGATGCAAGAGCAGGCGGCTAATGCAGAGGTGACCGGTGAATCCGGTGCCGGTATGGTTAAAGTGGTAATGACCGGTCGTCACGATGTTCGCAAGGTGACTCTCGACCCTTCACTGATGGATGAGAATAAAGAGTTTCTCGAAGACTTACTGGCTGCCGCGGTTAATGATGCGGTGCGCAAGGTTGAAGCTCAGAGCAAGGATGCCTTAGGTAAAATGACTGGCGGAATGGATTTGCCCGCTGGCTTTAAAATGCCATTTTAAAACAGTACTTAAAAAGAATTTAATAAAGGCTGAACTGTGTACGGTAATTTAATAGATCAACTCATCGACTCGCTGCGGGTACTGCCCGGTGTTGGTGCAAAATCTGCCCAGCGTATGGCGCTGCACCTGCTTGAGCGGGATCGCGTTGGCGCCTCGCGGCTTGCGGAAATGATTGTCGAGTCGGTAGAGAAAGTAGGGCGCTGCGGTGAATGCCGTACACTGACTGAACATGAACTCTGTGCTATTTGTAGTAACAGCCGCCGTCTGCCGGAACAGATCTGTGTGGTTGAAAGTCCTGCGGATTTATATGCCATTGAGCAGGCCGGAAGTTTCCGTGGCAAATACTTTGTACTGCTCGGACACCTTTCACCGATCGATGGTATAGGCCCAGAACAGCTGGGCATCGACCAGTTAATTGAGCGCTTAAAGGGCGGTGTTGTCAGCGAGTTAATTCTCGCCACTAACCTGACCGTAGAGGGTGAGGCAACAGCGCACTTTATCGCCGATAAAGCCAAGGCACTGGGTGTTTCTGTCTCGCGAATTGCCTATGGTGTTCCTATGGGTGGTGAGCTTGAGTACGTCGATGGTGGCACCCTAAATATGGCCTTGCAGAGCAGGAAGACACTCTAGATGACCGATTCAACAACAGATACAAACCACTGGGTCGCTGATAATCAGCATTTGGCCGATCTCTGTGAGCAGTTGCAAAGTTCATCGTCACTGGCGATTGATACTGAGTTTATGCGCACCAACACCTACTTTCCAAAACTGGCACTGATTCAGCTCTCCGATGGCGAACAGTGCTGGTTGATTGATGTCTTGGCGATTGACCAGTTTGCACCTCTAAAGGCGCTGCTGGAAGCTCCTGAACGGGTACTTATTTTTCATGCACCGGGGGAAGATTTCGAAGTCCTCGACCATGCACTCTCAATCAATCCAACCAATATTTTTGATACTCAGGTTGCCGCAGGTTTGGCCAATATAGGTTACTCCATGGGCTATGCGCGACTGGTTGCTCATGTGTTTGATATTGAGCTGGGCAAGGAAGACACCAGATCCGATTGGATGCTGCGTCCGCTCAGTGACCGACAAAAACTCTATGCCGCGGATGATGTTCTCTATCTGCACCGGCTGTATAAGATTCTCGCCGATAAGCTCGCCGAGCAGCAGCGCCAGAATTGGTTGCAGGAAGAGATGTCTGGTCTATTGGCCATTGCTGCGGAGCGTAAAAAAGTCGCAGACTACTATCTGCGTATCAAAGGTGCCTGGCGCTTGCAGGGCAGTTCTCTGGCTGTGCTTAAAAGTCTCTGTGACTGGCGTGAGGCAACCGCCCGCACACTCGACAAGCCACGCTCGCATATCGTTAAAGACAATGTGCTTTTGGAGTTGGCCAATACTATGCCAACCCGCATGGGTCAATTGCACGGAATTGATGACTGGTACTCCCGTTCGGTTAAGCGCTTTGGCCCGGATGTACTTCAGCTGATCGCCGATGTTGATCACGACAATATTCCCGAGGGGTTACCCCAACCACTGTCCCGTGCGGTGGGTGAGGTGATGAAGACCATGCGCGCAACACTCAATGCCGTGGCAGAAGATCACGCTATTCCCAAAGAGTTAATGTGCAATAAGAAAGAACTCGAGTCGATTTTGCGCAGTGTGATTGACGGCGACTGTCGCTGGCCAACCAGACTCAGTGATGGCTGGCGGGTTGCTATGGTAACCCCGGCACTGCAGTCGGTGATTGATAGTAGTGAGCAGCTGTGAAAATACTTTGCGATATTTACAAGACCACCAGTAAAGATGAAATGTATCTCTACCTGTGCCGAACTAAAGGCCTTAAAGCTGTGCCCGAAGTTCTTTTGAAAAATTTTGGCGAGCCGATTTTAGTCACCACTATGGTGCTGACTGAGGCCAAGAAGTTAGCCCGTGCTGATGTTACCAAGGTTATGGCGGATTTGACTGTTAAAGGTTTTTACCTGCAGATGCCACCGCCTAAATTTCCCAGGGCCGACGACAGTCAATGAAAATTCAGCCCTGGTGGGAAGCCAAGTCACTTGCCGAAATGAGCGACAGCCAGTGGGAGTCACTCTGTGATGGCTGTGCCAAATGTTGTCTGGTTAAACTTGAAGACTATGATAGCGCCGAGATTTACTACACCAATTTAACCTGTGAACTGCTAGATACCGAGTCCTGTCGCTGCTCCGATTATGCCGGTCGTCACAAGGTGGTCGATGACTGTATCAAGCTCGATCGCAATAATATAAATACATTATCATGGTTACCTAAAAGCTGTTCTTATAGACTTATAGCGGCTGGTCAGCCTCTGCCGGATTGGCATCATCTGCGCAGCGGTGATCCTGAATTGATACATAGCTATGGTGCATCGCTACGCGGTAAAGTAATCTCTGAGCTTGAGGTTAAAGAAGAGGATGTTGAAGATCATATTATTAAATGGATTGATTAATTATGTTTTCTGCTGAAGATTATTTACAGGGCTGGATCGTTTACTCTATTGGTGCCAGCTGCCTGCTGTTATTTCTCTGGCTGCTTTTGCGCAAGTCGTCCTGGGTAGCAGTTCGTCACCTTTTAATCCTGTTATCGGCGTCTATCCTGTTGACTCCGGTGACTGCCTATCGCGATGACAGTCATCTGGCCCCAGCCTTTTTTGTCAGCCTCTATGAGGGAGTAATGGTTTCAGGGGCGGATGGTGGTTTTCAGCGGGGTCTAGCGCCAATAATTGCGGTCGCGCTATTTGGTATTATCTTTTACATTTTATTTCGACTGCTGTGGGGTTTTGTCTCAAAAAAACGCTCGAGTAAAAATGCTCCTGCAGAGACTTCCAGATCCGCTAAAAAATTGCGCGGAGCACAAAAAATAAAGCGCGAGCCGGTCGCTTAATTACCGGTTAATCCCTGTTTTTTTTAGTCCCTTCGTTTTTGTTCCCTTATCCATCCTTGCTTTGCTAAAACTTCTTTGTGGATATTTTATTTAAATCTATATCAGCTTGAAAACTCCGTGGTCATATTGGGTCACTCAAGCAGGGTGTTTTTAGCTTATTATACAAAGCTAACTGTTTTGTTAACTTTATTGTGGATTTAAACGCTATGAAATTTGAAGGTACAGATAACTATGTAGCCACCGAAGAGCTGCAGATGGCGGTCAATGCGGCGGTCGTGCTGCAGCGCCCACTGCTGATTAAGGGAGAGCCGGGCACCGGTAAAACCCTACTCGCCGAAGAAGTAGCCAAAGCCCTCGGCAAGCCATTACTCGCCTGGCATATTAAATCTACCACCAAAGCCCAGCAGGGTTTATACGAATACGATGCAGTCTCGCGCCTGCGTGACTCACAGCTCGGTCACGATAAGGTCAATGATATTGGCAACTATATTGATAAGGGCAAGCTGTGGCAGGCGTTTACCGCCGATGAACAGGTTGTGCTGTTAATTGATGAAATTGATAAAGCGGATATTGAGTTCCCCAATGACCTGCTGCTGGAATTGGATCGCATGGAGTTTCATGTCTATGAAACCGGCGAGACGATTAAAGCCATTCAGCGGCCGATTGTGATTATTACCAGTAACAATGAAAAAGAACTGCCGGATGCATTTTTGCGCCGCTGTTTTTTCCATTTTATAAGCTTCCCCGATCGCGCCACTATGCAGCGCATAGTCGATGTGCATTTCCCGGTAATTAAAAAGACCCTGGTCGATCAGGCGCTAGATATCTTCTTTGATGTTCGCAAAATTCCCGGTCTTAAGAAAAAGCCCTCAACCTCGGAACTGGTGGACTGGCTTAAATTGATAATGTCCGATGATATCCCCGAAGATATCTTGACCAACCGCGATCCTACCAAGGCAATTCCGCCGCTTTATGGTGCACTGCTCAAGAACGAGCAGGATGTTCATTTACTTGAGCGACTGGCGTTTATGACTCGCCGTGAAGCGCGCTAGTTAACTGGGAAAATAGCCTCGCCCTATGCTGATTAATTTTTTCTTTACGCTCAAGCGTGCCAATGTGCCAGTCTCGATTAAAGAGCTACTGGACCTGCTCGCTGCACTGGAAAAATCTCTCGCCTTTGGTTCGGTGGATGACTTTTACCTGCTGGCGCGTACCTGTCTGGTTAAGGATGAAAAATACTACGACCGCTTTGATCGGGCTTTTGGCGCCTATTTTAAAAATCTTCAGAATATCGACGATATTATTGAAGCGCTAATTCCCGAAGACTGGCTGCGCAAAGAATTTGAAAAGCATTTTAGCGAAGAAGAAAAAGCCAAAATTGAAAGTCTTGGTGGTTTGGAAAAGCTAATTGAAGAGTTTAAAAAACGCCTTGAAGAGCAAAAAGAACGCCATCAGGGCGGTAACAAATGGATCGGTACCGGCGGTACTTCACCCTTTGGTCACGGTGGTTTTAACCCCGAGGGTATTCGTGTTGGCGGTGAGGGAGGACAGGGCAGTGCGGTCAAGGTCTGGGAAGAACGTCAATTTGCCGATCTCGATGACTCGGTACAGATCGGCACCCGAAATATAAAAGTCGCCCTGCGACGCCTGCGCAAGTTTGCCCGTGAGGGCTCGGCAGATCAGCTCGATCTCGACGATACTATTCGCAGCACGGCTCGCAATGCCGGCCTGCTCGATATCAAGATGGTGCCCGAGCGCCATAATGCCGTGAAAGTGCTGATATTCTTTGATATTGGCGGGTCAATGGACCCCTATGTGCGACTCTGTGAAGAGTTGTTTTCCGCGGCCAAAACTGAATTTAAACACCTCGAGTATTTTTATTTCCACAACTGCCTGTATGACTATGTGTGGAAGGACAACCATCGCCGTCGCGATGAGCAGATATCGACCTATGATCTGATTAATAAGTACACCCCGGACTACAAGGTAATCTTTGTCGGCGATGCCTCTATGGCACCCTATGAGATCAACAGTCCCGGCGGCAGCGTCGAATATCACAATGAAGAGCCCGGAAGTGTCTGGATGCAGCGTATGCAGCAGACCTTTGAGCATTTGATCTGGTTAAATCCGGTTCAGGAACAGTACTGGGATTACACTCCATCAATATTGATGCTGCGCGAGTTGGTCGAGGGTAAGATGTATCCACTGACGTTGGCCGGTTTGGAAAAGGGCATGAGACTTCTTTCGAAGTAAGCTGTCTTAACGTAGAAAGCGCTAATAGTTAGTCGTAATCAAATGTTGAAGTTGATAAAGTGGTGAAAAGGCTCAGTTAAAAGATCAAGATAGATCTTCGGGCCAACAGTTAAGTCCTACGCCTAAGGCCAATTTGACTGTAAAAATAATAATAAAATATTTAAACGTTTTTAATAAAAATAAATAAGAAAAACTCTAAATAAGAGATGGGTGAATCTATGCGCGTACAAGATGCCGCTGAACAAGCGCTTGAAAAAATGGGGCTCTCCAATCAACAACCGGCACTCCCGGCTCAGTCGCTATTAGAGTTATGGCAGCAAGCGCTGTCCGACTCCGCTGACTTACCGTCTTTTACCTGTCTCGGTCAGACCCTCAGCTATGCTCAGGTCGACCGGATGGCCGATCGCGCCGCTGCTTATTTCCACAGCCAGTTTAATCTGCAGGCCGGCGATAGAATCGCAGTGCAGCTACCCAATCTGCTGCAATACCCCATCGTTGTCGTTGCCGCCTGGAAGTTGGGTCTGGTTATAGTTAACACCAACCCGATGTATACCCATCGTGAATTGGTCCATCAGTTTAATGATTCCGGCGCCAAAGCGGTGGTGGTTCTCGATCAGTTTTATGACACCCTTGTCGCAGCACTTCCAGAGACTGGTATTGAGCATGTAGTGGTAACTCGCGCTATTGATCTGTTGCCGCAACCCAAGAAGACTGTGCTGGTAGGAATGACCAAACTGTTAGGTAAGCGACCTAAGTTGCCCGCTAGTGGCTTTACTGCCTTTACAGATCTTGTCGGTGGTTCTGGCGCTGCTGACTACCCGCTGCATAAACCCGCGTTAGATGAGATCTGTGCCCTGCAGTACACCGGCGGCACCACTGGGGTTTCCAAGGGCGTTATGCTGACCCAGAGCTCAATTATGCACAATATTGCTCAGGCCCTGGCGATGGTCAATGTCGGCGATAATTCGATTATGAACAATACCGTAGTCTCGCCACTGCCGCTCTATCATATCTATGCCTATATGCTCAGTATGGGTTTGATTCCAGCGACCCGTGGCCATAGTCTATTAATCCCTGATCCACGCAATATCTCAGCCTTTGTCGGCGCTATCAAGAATGTTAAGTTTGAAATGTTCTGCGGTTTAAACTCTCTTTTTGTCTCTCTGATGCAGGATAAAGGCTTTCAGAAACTCGATTTCTCAGCGTTGAATAAAACGCTCTCTGGGGGCATGGCGTTGATGGATTCTGTGGCCAATGACTGGCAGCAGCTGACCGGCTGTATCGTCAGTGAGGGTTATGGTATGACCGAGTCATCGCCGATTATCTCAATGAATCCGGCGGGCTTTGAAAAGATTGGCTCAGCCGGAATTCCCATTCCCGGCACTGAGATCAAAGTTGTCGACGACAGTGGTGTTGAACAGGAAGTTGGTGGTGTAGGTGAACTGGTGGTTCGCGGTGCTCAGGTTATGCGCGGCTACTGGCAGCGCGAAGAGCAAACTGCCGAGGTGGTTGTCGATGGCTGGTTGCATACTGGCGATATTGTCACGGTTGATGCGGATGGCTATATCAAAATTGTCGACCGTCTTAAGGATATGATTATTGTCTCTGGCTTTAATGTTTATCCCAACGAGTTAGAACAGGCCCTAACCCAGCATCCTGAAGTGCTTGAATGCGCTGCTATTGGCGTTGCTGACGAGAAGGCCGGTGAGGTGGTTAAGATGTTTGTGGTGGCCAGTGATTCAAGCCTGACCGAAGAGCAGGTGATTGAGTTCTGTAAATCAAATATGGCTGGATACAAGGTGCCCAAGTTTGTTGAATTTCGCGATGACCTGCCCAAGACTAATGTGGGTAAGGTACTGCGTAAAGAACTAAAAGCCGAAGAGAAGGCTAAAGCCTAGGGTTGTTATCCAGCGCTTGATAATTCTCTGAGAACTTTTCAGCAGATACCAAAAAGGCCGGGCTTTTCAAAAGTCCGGCCTTTTTTATTAATAACTCTCTGGCTAGATCATATAGACCACACCAGCCAAGCCAACCACTGTCAGTACCAGAGTGTAGGGCAGTGCCATAAACACCATACGCATATAGGACAGTCTAATTAACGGTGCCAATGCAGAGGTTAACAGGAACAGGAATGCGGCCTGACCGTTAGGGGTAGCAACACTGGGTAAGTTGGTTCCGGTATTGATCGCTATCACCAGTTTATCGAACTGTGAGCGAGTAATATCACCAGCTTTTAAGGCCTCGGATACTTCATTGATATACACCGTTGCGACAAATACATTGTCACTGATGGCTGAGAGCAGGCCGTTTGCAAGGAAGAATACACCCGGCTGCATCGCTTCATCCAAGGTCAACACCCAGGCAATAACCGGGGTGAATAGATGCTGATCATGAATCACCGCAACAATCGCAAAGAACACGACTAGAAGCGCAGTAAACGGGAGTGCTTCCTCAAAGGCGTGACCAATGCGGTGCTCTTCGGTAATGCCGTTTAAGGCAGTTAGTAGCACTATAACCATCAGGCCGATTAAGCCTACTGGCGCCCAGTGAAAAGCTAAGCTTATGACCAACACCACAGCGACTAGTGACTGCACAATAAGAGTAGCTTTATCTGACTGAGTGCGACGAGAGTCGTCATGGTCACTGGATTGTTGCAATATATTGCGCACTTCCAAGGACAACTCTGTGCCGTAGCCAAACAGTTTATATTTTTCAAGGAATACGCAGGTCAGCAATCCGCAGACAAAAACTGGCATGGTTACTGGGGCCATTCTGAGAAAGAATTCAATAAAATCCCAACCGGCTTTTTCAGCAATCAATAGATTCTGTGGCTCGCCGACCAGAGTGGTGACGCCACCCAGAGCTGTACCCACAGCGCCGTGCATAATCAGACTGCGCAAAAAACTGCGAAATTGTTCGAGCTCGGCCCGCTTGGTTGACTTAAGGCTGTTGTCATCACTGTGATCGTGATCCTCATCGACAATTTTCTTGCCAGAGGCGACTTTGTGGTAGACCGAATAAAAGCCCACTGAGATAGTAATTAGGACCGCTGTCACGGTTAGCGCATCGAGAAATGCTGAGAGCACTGCACCAGCAAAACAGAACAGAAACGAGAGGGCGATTTTTGATTTTACGCCAAGCAGAATTTTGGTAAATGTAAACAGCAGCATATCGCGCATAAAATAGATGCCGGCGACCATAAACATTAACAGCAGGATTACCTGAAAATTACTCACCGTTTCCTGATAGACCGCTTCGGGGGATGTCAGGCCGAGCAGCACAGCCTCAATGGCGAGTAGGCCGCCGGGCTGCAGCGGGTAGCATTTTAGCGCCATCGCCAGGGTGAAGATAAACTGTCCGATCAATACCCAGCCGGTAATAAACGGGCCAAAGGCCATTAATATCAGCGGATTTAGTAGCAAGAAGGCAATAATCGACTTTTCATACCAGTCTGGGGAATTACCTAAAAAATTCTTTTTTAATGCCTGGGCTAGAGTCGGTTGCATACAAGATTCCTTGTTTTTAAAAGGGCTTTTAAAAGGGTTTTACAAAGCCTGTTAGAAGCTGAAAATTCTTTCGTGTTAGACTGCTGAAAATGATGGCGAAACAGTATCTGTAGACCCGCCAATATGCAAGCCTCAGCGGCTTTTTAATCTTCGTTTACGGTGTGTTGCAGTATGCTTCCAGAGAATCTTCAGCGGTTTTTCGCAACTAATAGATATACATCAACTGATGACAGTCTGTGGATTATTCCTGTGGTCGGACGAGATGTGCTTGTCGCCCATGAAAGTAACGGACTGGTGGTGGACAGGGACGCTGCCGATATTATGAAGTTCTACTGCCAGCAGCGTTTGCTGTTGGGTCAGTGGCAGGGGGTTGACTGTGAGGTCTGGGATCTCTCGCCGGACTGCAAAGCTATGTCAGATTACTCAACCATTGATTTGCGCTCACTGTTGAGAACTGTCTCTGATGAAGAGTTCTCTCTGGCCAGCCGCGCGGTACAGCTGTTGGAGTGGCAGCGCAACCATCAGTACTGCGGCTCATGTGGTGAGCGAACTACAGAGGCTGCCAATGATCATGCGCTGCAGTGCCTACCCTGTAATATTAGTCTTTATCCACGTATATCTCCCTGCGTTATTGTTATTGTCGTCAACGGTGAGCGCTGCCTTTTAGGTCGTCAGGCAAGCTGGCCTGAGGGCAGATTTAGCGCGCTGGCCGGTTTTTTAGAGGCCGGCGAAAGCGCCGAGCAGGCATTACATCGAGAAGTCTTTGAAGAGGTTGGTGTGCATATTGATAATATTCGCTATGTCGGCAGTCAGGCGTGGCCGTTTCCCGGGCAGTTAATGCTCGGCTTTATGGCCGATGCAACCACTAGCGATATTCAGGTTGATGGTCTGGAGATCGCTGAGGCTCGGTGGTATCACTACAGTGAGTTACCAGAGCTATTACCCTCTATACAGAGTCTGTCCGGGCGTTTGATTGCGCATTTTGTCAAACAGGTTTCGGCCACCTAGAACTTAGCTGTTGCTCTGTAGTAATCAGTCTATAATTAGACTTTTATAAAATTAATGTTTAACAACCTATTTGGAGTTTGTCTTGGATTTCCTAATTGAATACGGCCTGTTTTTAGCCAAAATTGCTACCTTTGTTATTGCCGTGATTATTCTGCTCAGTGTTATTGTTGGCCTGAGTCAGAAAAACAAACAGTCCGGACACAGGGGGCATTTGGAAATTACCCCTCTCAATGAACTCTATGAAGAGATGAGTGATGCGATTAAGTTCGCGATTATGGATGAGTCACTGCATAAGGCAGAGACCAAAAAACTCGAAAAAGAAAAGCACAAGAAAGCCAAGGAAAAGCAGAGGGCGCTGAAGAAAGCCGCTAAAAATCCTTCAGAGGATGCTGCTGTTATTGAACAGAAAGCCCGTGTCTTTGTGGTTAACTTTCATGGCAATATCAGCGCTTCAGCGGTGACCAATCTGCGTGAGGAAGTGACCGCGATTCTCTCTCAGGCCACCGAGAAAGATGAGGTGGTTGTTCGTCTGGAGAGTGGCGGTGGTATGGTTCACAGCTATGGCTTGGCCTCTAGCCAGCTCGATCGCATTCGCAAGTGCAATATTCCATTGACTGTCTGTGTTGATAAGGTCGCTGCCAGTGGTGGCTATATGATGGCCTGTGTTGCCGACAAGATCCTTGCCGCACCCTTTGCGATTCTCGGCTCTATTGGTGTTGTTGCTCAGGTGCCTAACTTTAATAAGGTGCTTAAAAAGCACGATGTGGAGTTTGAATTATTAACTGCCGGTGAACACAAGCGAACCCTGACCATGTTTGGTGAGAATACCGACAGCGGTCGCGAGAAGTTTCTTGAAGATCTGCAGGATACCCACGACCTGTTTAAGCAGTTTGTCTCCGAGCATCGTCCCTCAGTGGATATAGATAAGATTGCCACCGGTGAAGTTTGGTTTGGTCTTCGTGCTCAGGATGTTGCGTTGGTCGATGATCTGCAGACTAGTGATGAATATCTGGTCTCTCGCTCCAAGCAGGCGGATGTGTTTGAAGTGGCCTATGTGCTTAAGAAAAAACTTCACCAACGTCTGGGCTTTGCCGCTGAGGAGAGCGCTGATCGTTTGATGCTGCGTTGGTGGGAGCGCCTGACGGATAATACCAAGCGTATGATGTAATCGCTTTTAGAAATGAAGCGCTTTAAAAAAGCGCTTCTGGATCTAGGTTGTAAGCATCCGGCGGCAGGTTTTTGGCAATATCAATGGTGCCTTCTTTGCCGCTCAGTGAGAGTACTTTCTTTTTGCTGAGGCGACGTTTATTCATATCGAGAATAATCGTCAGTTTCGGCTTTCTTCCCATCCCGGCTTTATAATCACTGACCACTGCAACCTCGCCATTGGTGAGTTCCACCAATGATCCCGGCGGGTAGAGGCCGATCGCCTGTATAAAGGTATCCACCAATTCTTTCTGAAATAGCCTTGAACGCCATCCGGCCATCTTGAGTATGGCCTCGGAGTGGGGGATCGGGGTTGCGTAATAGCGCGGGCTGGTCATCGCGTCATAGCAGTCAACAATACCGGCTATACGGGCATAGAGTGGAATATCGGTTCCTGCCAACTGATGGGGATAGCCGCAGCCATTGAAGCGTTCATGGTGATGGCGCACTGCGGAAAGCACTTCTACTGGCAGTGGCAGATCTTCAAGTATCGATAAACCCAGTTGAATATGGCTGCGGGTTTCTGCCCGCTCTGCGTTGGTTAAGTCGGTGGTTTTGCGCAGCAGGGCGTCGGGTAGGTTTAATTTTCCAATATCAATTAATAAGCCAGACAGTGCCAGCTGAAAAAGCTCATCTTTATTTAAGCCCAATTGACGACCCATCACACAGGAGAGAATCGCGCAGGAAATACAGTGACGGTGAGCATAGCTACTTTTACTTTTGAGTCTCGCCAACCATACCGCGGCGGCGGGATTGCGAATAATGCTTTCGACCAGTGCCTGTACAAACGCATCAAGGCGTTTGATATCTGGCTTGGTGTTGGCCTTAACCGCTTTACCGATACGGTTAAACTCCTGCTGAATGCTGAGGTAGGCGAGGGTAGCGACACGCAGTTCTGAGGCGATATCGGTGCTTATCTGGTAGTCGGCACCATCTCTTTGCGCGAGCTCTTGATGAAGAGGTAGGCTGGTTATTTTTTGTTTATCTGCCAGTGCTGGCTGCTGTATTTGTTCAATCATTTCTCTGCAACGTCCCGGTTGGATTGTGCGTTCTCTGATAGCTTTGGCTTAAATCAGTTGCCGCTCAATCTGTACTTTCTTAATGAAATCCCTTAGTAAAAAAGCATAGCAGAAAATCTACTGATCACTGCTCAGTTCTAATAAGGCTGCTTATACTCATCTTTTGTTTGCTGACCTACACTGTAGCTGTTCAACCATTGCTGAAATTTCTCCGCGGCCATAGCTTTGCCTATATGGAAGCCCTGGGCATAGGTGCAGCCGAGTTCTGCCAATCGTTCAAGGCAGTTTTGATTCTCAACACCTTCGGCAACAATTTCCATGTTGAAGCGCAGCCCCCAATCGAGGATTAATTTAACTATATCCATATCGATCTGACTGTCTTGCATATTAAAAATAAATGACTTATCGATCTTTAGCTCATTGGCGGGAATATATTTAAAATACTCGAGTGAGGAATAACCGGTGCCAAAGTCGTCAATGGATATTTTTACCCCCAGCTGTTTAATCCTGCTAAGGGTTTTAAAGCCCTGGTTAAGATCCTGTTGAATGGTTGACTCAGTCACTTCGATACAGAGATTGGCGGGGTCGCCGCCCCATAGATTAAGGCTTGATTCAATATTGTCGAAAAGGCCCGGCCAGCGCAGGCAGGAGGCGGAGAGGTTGACGGCGGTAGTAATCGGTACTGCGCCACTGTACCAGTCAGCAGATTCTCTCAGCGCGGTATTAATCGTCCAGGTAAAAAGCTCTTGCATATGGCCGGACTGCTCAACAATGCCGATCAGCTGTTCTGGTTTGATTTTGTATTGGTTGTTATCCACCCAGCGAATAAGCGCCTCTGCGCCCCGTGGCTGGTTGTCCCTCAGGCTTATCTGCGGCTGATAGTAGAGTTGAAAGCTGTTTTCATTCAGTCCCTGTATCACCTGCTGTTTAAGGGCAATCTGATGCTGAGCATTCTCAACCGCTGAGGCTTCGCTGATATGGTATTGCTGTTGGTTTGAATGGGCCTGTTTGGCTGCCGCTTCGGCCTCTTGGAGAATCTCTTCGGCATTAACACCCGCGCTGGAGGCAGAGAATCCAATCGACCCTTCCAATAGAATTGGCTGATCATCGATCACAAACAGGTTGCTAAGTTGATCGATTATCTTCTTTGCCACCAGTGGTATCAGCTGAATATTAAGCAGTGGCGAGAAGATAAGGGCAAATTTATCACCGTCGACGCGTCTGCAGCAGATGGGATTTTTCGGGATTGCCGCCAGTCTGATTTGCAGTTCAGCGAGTATTTTATCGCCGTTGGCGTAGCCGTGCCGCTGATTGACCTGAGAGAAGTTTTTTAGATCGACCAGGGCCAAAACCGTCAGTTTTGAAACTGCATTGTGAGCATTCAAAGACTCATTTAAGGCCTCCAGAAGTCCCTGACGATCTATACTGAATTTCGCTGTATCTGGTTGTTCCATTGATGAGCTCTTTTTAAATAATCTATATATACAGTGCTTCAGGGTCTAAGCCATAGGCACCGGGCTCGAGAGTTTTGAGTATTTCAACGACTTTGCGATCTTCGCCAACAAAGTCCGCAAGATCAATTTCACGGAAGTCTGGCAGCTGCTGTTTGTCTTTATTTAGTATCACCAACACCTGAGGTCGCAGCCGCTTACCGGGATTTTCTTTTACCACAATACCCACCTCCCCAGACGAGAGTTCAACCAGCGTGCCTGTGGGGTAAATACCCACGGATTGGATAAAGGCTTCTATCAGTTCCGGCTGAAAGTCATAGCCGCGCCATTCATACATTTTCTTGATTGCCAGTGCATGGGGGATGGGTTTGGCATAGACCCGTTGACTGGTAATCGCGTCATAGCAGTCGGCGATTGCGGCGATTCTGGCATAGAGGGGTATCTGGGTGCCCTGCAGGGACTGCGGATAGCCACTGCCATTAAAGCGCTCGTGATGAGAGGCAATCATATCCATGACTGCCTGAGGTATTTGGCGCGACGAGTCAGCGGCCATTTTTAAGCTTAGGTCGACATGTTTTTTGACTAGCGAAAACTCCCGTTCAGAGAGCTGTTTTTTCTTGTTTAATACCGCGCCGGGGATTTTAAGTTTCCCTATATCCAACAGCATGCCACCCATGGATAACAGCGCCAGCTCCTTTTTAGGCAGGCCGATTTGACGACCGATAACCGAGCACCAGATCGCCACGGCAATGCAGTGCCGGTAAGTATAGGAGTCCTGAGATTTCAAACGTGCCAACCAGATACTGGCGCCGGGGTTGCGGATGACGCTATCGACTAAAGGATTGACCACCTGACTGAGATTGGCGATATTAAGGGCCTTGCCGCTTCCAATTCGGGCTGCCATGCTGTCAAATTCATCTTTGATCTGCTGATAGGCCGTATTGGCTTGGGTGATTTCACTGGTAACGGCGATCTTATCGTCGTATTTAACGATCCGCCGGGTTGAGAGTTCTTTATTAAACGGGGTGGCGGCTACGCCGAGTTTACGACTGTGGGAGAGTTTATGGGAGACCTCGATATTCAGATTGGCCACGCTTTTCTCGTAGTCCACATACACATAGTCACAGTACAGCGAGAGCTTTTGTACATCGCCGGCACTACGAATCATAAAGCCTTGAAGGTAGAAGGGGGTTTCCAACCATGGACGATCCAGACCCGACACATACATGCCGGTTTCAAGCTGGTGTACATAGATCTTTTTTGTCTTCAGCTGCCCCAAACCCGTCACTCCTTAACGTTTTGCTGACTCCCCTGTACTGTTGAAACTTCTTTAACTTAGCTGCTAGTTATTATTATGTTCGCTACTTGCTTAAGTCTAGTCTCTGCGTAGCTTATCGTTGACTGCAATTGGATTGGAAAAGTTGAAGACTACTATATAGCTAGAGATCAGAAAAGTGATAATGGCAGCGGCTTGAATTAAATGTGATGCGTTATTGCCAATCAGGGTGCTATTAAAGGCCACGTAGGCAATTAATAGTGAGAACTCGCTGTTTTGACCGAGTCGAAAGCCAATATCCCAGGCCAGTGTGCGACTCTCACTCTGCTTGCGTAGCAGTGCATGGTAGACCACCGGTTTAAGGATCAGCATCAACGTGCCAAGCACAATGGCTGGAATCGCAATATGGGGAATCAGTGACAGATCAAAACCGCCCCCCAGCGAGAAGAAGAACAGGATAAGAAAGAAATCCCGTAAAGGTTTTAGGTTGAGGGCGATATAGGCGGCAATAGGGCTGGTGGCAATCGAGATGCCGGCGATAAAGGCGCCGATTTCACGAGACAGTCCGGCGTATTCAAATAACTCAGCGACACCTAGACACCAACCGATAGCGAGCAGAAAGACATATTCGCCAATTCGATCGAAGCGGGCAAATAGCGGCTGAAGTACATAGCGCACCATTAACACTGCACCACCAATCAGCAGCGGCAGAGAGATCAGGCTAATAGCAAATCGACTGATACTGACATCGCCAGAGGTTGCTGAGATCAGCATTAGTAGTACAAAGATGGCGAGAAAATCCTGCATCAACAGCATACCGACCATTAACTCACCGGAATGTTTATGGTGTAAGACGGTGGTGGGCAAGAGCTTGATACCAATAATGGTACTGGAAAACATCATCGATGCGCCGATGATCAGGTTTTCTGTCGGGCTGAAGCCAAAGGCATAGCCAACCCCATAGCCGACGCCGGCAAATAGCAGAGAGCTGATTAGGGTGAGGTGGGTAACCTGCTTTAGAACCCGGGCCAGCGCCTGAGGCTGCATATCCAGACCGAGCAGGAAGAGTAGAAATATAATACCAATGCTGGCGATCTCGGCGATCAGGTCGACATCTGTAACCCAGCCAAGTCCATGGGGACCCATCACTGCGCCGAGCAGAATATACGCAACCAAAAGCGGCTGGCGACCAAATAGGGCTATAGAGGCAACCACTGCGGCGCCACTAAAGATTAGAAAGAACAGTTGTATTAGATGATGATCCATTTTGTTATTTCAATACAGACTGACCCAAGGTGCAATGGGTCAGTCTGTTTTAATTGAAAAAAATCCTTTTTATTGTTTTGTTTTATCGGTGGCGCTTAAAAAGTGGCTCGGGTTGATCCACTGCGACCTGATAGCTGTCGCTAAAGTCGTTAAAAGATTTACTGGCGGCGGCCAGATCTATTTCTGATTCAAACTGAAAGGCATTAAAGCCACAGCGCTGCATCATAAATAGTTGATCGCGGATAAAGTTGCCAATCGCACGTATTTCGCCGATGTAGCCATAGCGTTCGCAGAGAAGGCGGGCGGTGGAGAAGGCGCGTCCATCGACAAACTTTGGGAAGTTAATCGCGATAACTGGAACGGCTGCAATGCTGCCGGCAAAGTCTTCGATCTCTTCGTGGCTGTCAATCCACACCCCGACATTGCCGCTGTGCTCGGTGAGCTGTTGCTGGTTGGCTTTCCAGTAGTCCGCGGAAACCAGAATATCGCCGACGGGCAGTGTTTCACTGTCAGCGCTCACTAGCTGGTAGCTGTTGTCTATAACTTGGCCGTCTTTTAGATAGGCTTTAAGCTGCTGGTGCATAAACTCTCTCCTTGAATTTTTCTATTCCGATACGCTGGTAAGTGCTTAAAAAGCTCTCTTGATCGAGACGGTTTTCAACATAGACATCCAATAGTTTTTCAATGCTGTCGACCACTGCATCTCGCGATAGTGAGCGTCCGAGCACCTTGCCGAGGGCGGCATCTTTATTGGCGCTGCCGCCAAGCTGAATCTGGTACCACTCTTCGCCTTTCTTATCGACACCGAGAATACCTATATGGCCAATATGGTGATGACCACAGGCGTTCATACAGCCAGAGATATTCAGTTCCAGATCACCGAGATCATAGACATAGTCTAGATCATCAAACTTGCGTTGGATGGCTTCTGCAACAGGAATTGATTTGGCGTTGGCCAGTGAGCAGTAATCGCCGCCGGGACAGCAAATCATATCGTTGATAGTGCCGATATTCGGAGTTGCTAGGCCAGCGCTTTTGGCTTGCTGCCAGAGTTCAAAAAGCTCTGATTTAAGGATGTCAGCGAGAACTATATTCTGGTTGTGTGTGGTGCGAACCTCGCCAAACGAGTAACGATCAGCCAGATCAGCGATCTGCTCAAGTTGACGGTCAGTGACATCACCGGGAGCAACGCCAGCAGGTTTTAATGACAATGTGACCGAGGCATAACCAGCTTGCTTCTGGGCTCTGACGTTACGATCTAACCAGCGTGAGAAAGCTTTGTGCTCTGTGGCCAGTGACTGCACTTCAGCGTCAACGGCTGCACTGTCGACTGTTTGATAGTCGGGGAGGGTGAAGAAACTTTTAACTCGCTCAATTTCATTGCCATTGAGTGTCGCTGGGCCATTTTTTAAATGCTCCCATTCTGCTTCTACACGCTCGGCAAAGACTGCAGGCGTCCAAGCTCTAACCAAAATTTTGATGCGCGCTTTGTATTTGTTATCGCGATTGCCAAAGCGATTGTAGACTCTAAGGATTGCATCTAAGTAAGTTAGTAGATGTTCTTTGGGCAGGAATTCACGAATTGATGATGCTATAACTGGAGTTCTGCCCAGTCCGCCACCGGCAAAAACATGGAATCCAGTCTCACCACTTTCATTTTTAACCAGCTGGAGGCCAATATCGTGAAGCAGGAATGCGGCGCGATCTTCTTCTGAACCGCAGACAGCGATTTTAAATTTGCGCGGCAGGAAGGCAAATTCTGGATGCAGCGTCGACCATTGGCGAATAATTTCACACCAGGGACGCGGATCTTCAATTTCATCGTCTGCAACACCGGCGAACTGGTCGGTAGTGGTGTTGCGTATACAGTTACCACTGGTTTGAATGGCGTGCATCTCAACGGAGGCCAGTTCAGCGAGAATATCGGGAACTTCTTCTAATACAGGCCAGTTGAGCTGAATATTTTGACGGGTAGTAAAGTGCACATAGCCTTTATCGAAGGTTCTGCTAATAGCGGCGATCTTGCGCACCTGACGGCTGGACATCAGTCCATAGGGCACGGCGATGCGCAGCATTGGTGCCAGGCGCTGAACGTAGAGACCATTTTGCAGGCGCAGGGGAAGAAACTCTTCTTCACTGATCTGGCCCTCTAAATAGCGATTAGTTTGGTCTCGATACTGTTCGACTCGTTCATCGACGAGCTTTTGATCGTACTGATCATAGATATACATGGATACTGCTTACCTCTTTATCCTTTGCCTGACCGGCCTATACAGGTGAAATTTGAGCGAAAAATCTACAGCACAAAGTCCTACCTTACTTTAAGGGGCGCAATAATAGCGTCACAGGCGGCGCTTTTAAATTACTATTTGAATATATGCAGGTAGTTTTTGGAATATCCATGGCTTTTACCTCTCTGGTTAGGGGTATTTTCGGGTTTTATCCCTTTAGCCAGTTGCTTTACTTTCAAAAGGCGAGACAGCCGAGAATGCAGTTGCTAGAATGCGCGCCCTTGAGAGGGTCGATAACTGCGATCGTCGAAGAAATATTTATTCAGATTATAATTTTTAAGCTTAAGGTATCCCCTATGTCTAACGACAACAATCAAGACCAAGATTACAGTGCTGAAGATAGCAAAGTCGATGCGATTGCCTCAGTTGCTGTGCTGTCTATAATTATTGTTACCGTTGTTTACTGGCTTTCTACCCTGGGGTAGTAGTCCAGGTTTGTGATTCTATATTCAAACTTTATTGAGAATAGCGAAATATGAGCGATAGACTGCAGCTGGCTGAAAATGTAAGTCAACGATCTATGGTTGAGGATTACCTTAACCGGGTTCAGTTTGAGCCCGAGATTAATGCGCAGAAAATTGCCCAATTGCAAGAACAGATCAAACAACAGCTGATCGAGAAAGACGCTGTTCTTATCGCCCATTACTACACCGACCCGTTGATTCAAGCATTGGCTGAAGAGACTGGCGGGGTGGTTTCAGACTCTCTTGAGATGGCACGTTTCGGCAAGACTCACAGTGCTCAGACACTGGTGATTGCCGGCGTTAAGTTTATGGGTGAGACAGCAAAAATTCTCACCCCTGAAAAGCGCGTGCTAATGCCAACGCTAGAGGCAACCTGTTCTCTGGATATTGGCTGCCCAGCCGATAAATTTGCCGAGTTTTGTGACCAGCACCCGGATCGCACCGTGGTGGTTTACGCCAATACCTCGGCAGCGGTTAAGGCTCGAGCTGACTGGGTGGTGACTTCTAGTATTGCGCTGGATGTGGTCGACCATCTGGATAGTCTCGGTGAAAAAATTCTCTGGGCACCGGATAAATATCTCGGCAGCTATGTGCAGGGTAAAACCGGTGCTGATATGTTGCTCTGGGATGGCAGCTGTATTGTTCATGAAGAGTTTAAAGCCAAGCGCCTGCTTGAGCTTAAAGCGGTTCATCCGGATGCGGCAGTCTTAGTTCACCCCGAGTCACCGCAGTCCGTTATCGATATTGCCGATGCAGTGGGTTCTACCTCGCAGCTGATTGCCGCTGCGGCAAGTCTTCCTCAGCAAAAGATGATTGTAGCTACTGATCAGGGGATCTTTTTCAAAATGCAGCAGGCGGTGCCCGATAAAGAGCTATTGGTCGCACCGACTGGGGGCAGCAGCGCAACCTGTCGTAGCTGTGCCAGCTGTCCGTGGATGGGTATGAATAGTCTGGAAAACTTACTGGCTTCTCTGCAAGAGGGGAGCAATGAAGTGTTTGTCGATGCTCAGATTGGTGAGCTGGCAATGAAGTCTCTGGGTCGTATGATTGATTTCCGCGAGCAGCAAGGCTCGTAATAAAAAGTTCGTTATAAAAAGCTCACAATCAAAGCTTTTCCGCTCGATCCTCCATCTCCACAAGATCTCTCAGCCGCTGACGAATAATCGCCGATTGCTTAAAGTCACTTTTAGCCAGTTTGGCTGCAAGCCCGAGCTGTTCCCGCGCCATATCAAACACGCCAATAAGAATAAAGTATTCCGCACGGGCCTGATGCAGGCCTGAAATATTACCCGCCAAGCCACGTACCTCGGCCAGTCGGTACCAGATCATTGGGTCTTGGGGGCGCATTCGCGAAAGGGCGGTCAGCACGGCATCGCCGCTATCGTAGCTATGTTCCTGCCAAAGTGCTTCAGATTTAAGTACCATCAAAGGATAGTTATTCGGATTCAGTGTTAGCAGCTTATTTAATTTAGTAACAGCTAATTGATACTCTTTCTGAGCTATATCGATTTCAATAGCCGTGTAATGAAAGGTCAGATTATTGGGGTTGCTGGCCAGTAGTGTGGCAATTATCTGCTGGGCTTTGTCGAGCCGCTTATCTTTTAAGTAAGCCAACGCCAGACCGTAGTTGGCGGCATCGGCTTTTAGGGTATTGGCTTTAAGTTCTGCATTAAAGCGATTAATACTGTTGTTAATATTGTGCTCCATCGCCACCAGTGCTCGGGCACGCATCAGGTAGAACTGCGGGTTTTGCGCATACTGGCGCATGGACGTACCCATTGAGCGGTTGCGGGCATCACCTATACGTTTCTCGGTCACCGGGTGGGTCAATAGGAATTCCGGGGGACGGCTGCCGGTATAGCGGCTCGCCTTAAGCAGTGTGGCAAACATATCAGCGACAGCACCGGGATCGCGGTTGGCGCGTTCCATGGTCGCTAATCCAACCCGGTCGGCTTCGCGCTCATTGGCACGGCTAAAGCGCAGCTGGCTGTCCATGGCCAGAGCCTGAGAACTGATCATTGCAGCAGTGGCTGCATCGCCGCCGGCAGTGGCGGCCAGAACCACGCTGGCCAATAAGCCCGCCATACTCAGTACTGAAGTTTTTTTCTGCGCTTCAGCGCCTCTGGAGAAATGTCTCTGGCTAAGGTGTGCCAGTTCATGGGCGAGAACCGATGCCATTTGGTCTTCATTTTCGGCATAGGCAAAGACACCGGTATGAAATCCAACTACGCCACCGGGAACCGCAAAGGCATTCATCGAGGGATTTTTAACAATAACCAGTTCCAGTCGCGGATCTTCGAGATCGCTGTAGGTGGCCAAATTGTAGAGTAGCTGCTCGAGATAGATTTGCATCAGCGGGTCGTCATAGGCTTTAACGCGACTGCGGAATACCTTTAACCAGATTCGCCCCAGCTCATATTCCTGCTGTTTGGAGATAATCCCCGATGCGGCATCGCCGAGTACCGGAAGTTTGATTTCATTTACGGCATGGCCATTGCCTAGGGGCAGTATAAGGCCACATAAAAGAAGCAGGGTTTGAAGAATATGTCTCTGCTTGCAGAGATTGCGCAAAAAAGGCTGTGTTAGAAACGGTTTTTTCAAAATAGGCCTATATCGGGTTACATATGATTAGCACTGCCGTGATAGCATCACTGTAGCGGAAAATTATGCACAGTTCGACAGTTGAAATATCCACAAGTTTCAGGTCAGATACGGCCAAACTATCGTTGTCATTTTCGCGTTAGAGCATTTATTGAGCAATTAGCTATTACAAAAACCAGCACAAACAAAAGGGATAGAAGGGATGAAGAAGATATTACACAAGTGGATTGAGCGGTATTTTGGCACTGAAGAAGCCTTGCTGCTGACCATTATCCTGATTGTGTCACTGGTAATTTTCGCCACTCTGGGCGCAGTGCTCGGGCCAGTTTTTGCTGCCGTCATTCTCTCGTTTTTACTTCAGGGTGTGGTGAATACCTTGCGCCGTTACGGGGTACCTAACAGTGTTGCCATTATGAGCACCTACCTGCTGTTTATGGTTGGATTTCTTTCGGTGATTGTCGGCTTGATTCCTATGGTGGGTCGCCAGACTTCACTGCTTGTGGGTGAGCTACCCAGTATGATTGGTCGCCTGCGTGAACTGGCGGTAGATCTGCCAGAGCGCTATGCCGAGTATGTTAGCCCGGAGCAGTTTCAGTCGATTATGGCGCGTCTTACCGAAGAAGTTGGCCGACTGGCGGAGCAGGCGCTATCCTTTTCTATCAGTAGTTTTCCGAGCATTATCGGCCTGATGATCTATGTGGTTCTGGTGCCGTTATTGGTGCTGTTTATGCTAAAGGATAAGGATCAGCTGTTGCTGTTTATGGGCAGTCTATTGCCTGAAGAGCGCTCGGTGATGCGCACCATCTGGAATGAGATGGATATGCAATTTACCAACTATGTGCGGGGTAAGGCGATTGAGATATTAATTGTCGGTTCAGTTTCCTACGCGGCGTTTTTATTGTTGGGGGTTAATTACGCGGCTCTTCTGGCGCTATTAGTGGGTCTCTCGGTACTGATTCCCTATATTGGCGCGACGGTTGTCACTGTGCCGGTCCTGCTGGTTGGCTATATGCAGTGGGGCTTTAGCAATGAGTTCTTCTGGCTGTTTGGTGTCTATGGGGTTATTCAGTTTCTCGATGGCAATGTGTTAATTCCGGTGCTGTTTTCCGAGGTGGTTAATCTGCATCCGGTATTTATTATTATCTCCGTTCTACTCTTTGGCGGAATATGGGGTTTCTGGGGTGTGTTTTTCGCTATACCTTTAGCGACGCTAGTTAAGGCCGTCTTTAACGCCTGGCCGCGCAAAGCTCAGCGCGAGATGGAGTTTCAGCCGCCATTGGATTTACCTGCGGATGGTGAATAATAGGGCTCAGCCTAAATTTAAACCAGCACAGTAGTTATAACTTAATAAGCAAAGGAATTTTATATGCGTCGTTTGATGGGTCTCTGTGGATTTTTGTTTTCTGCGGTCTTTATATTAGTCCTTCAGCAGGGCTGTTCTGGTTTATCTGATCATAACCACAGCTATGACCAAAGCTCGAAAATAGTCACCAGTCCCAATGATAATCGCCAGTACCGGTATATCCGTCTGGGTAATAAGCTCGATGTACTGCTAATTTCTGATCCCAGTGCTGATAAAGCGGCTGCATCTCTCGATGTCCATATTGGCAGCTATCAAAACCCGGCTGATCGTGCAGGGTTAGTTCATTTTCTTGAGCATATGTTATTTCTTGGCACTGAAAAGTATCCGGACCCCGGCGAGTATCAGCGCTTTATTAGTGAGCATGGCGGTACCCACAATGCCGGCACCGGCCTTGAGAATACCAACTACTTTTTTGATATAGATGCGGTTTATCTGGAGCCTGCACTGGATCGTTTTTCCCAATTTTTTACCTCGCCGAACTTTGATGCTAAGTACGTTGATCGCGAGCGCAATGCGGTGGAGTCCGAGTATCGTTTAAAGATTAAGGATGACGGCAGGCGCTCACAGGACGTGCTTCAGGAACAGGTTAATCCTCAGCATCCGCTGTCGAAATTCACTGTTGGTAACCTTGAGACTCTGGCCGATCTGGATGGCCGTCCGGTACGCGATGAATTACTGGCAATCTATCAGAAATACTACTCAGCCAATATTATGAAGCTGGTGGTTCTCGGCAGTGAAAATCTCGATCAATTGCAGGCGTTGGTCGAGCCGCGCTTTTCGCTAGTGGCTAACAATGATGTGCAAGTTGATATTCACCGCGCGCCATTTTTTGAATCCCAGCGTCTACCTGTGCAAATCTCTGTTACGCCGCTGCAAAATTCCCGCAGTCTAAGTCTTTCGTTTCAGATTCCAAAGATGCTCCCTCACTGGCAGAAAAAACCTGCCGGTTATCTGGGCGCACTTATCGGCCATGAGGGCGATGGCAGTCTTCTCGATCAATTAAAGAAGCGTGGTTGGGCAGATGGTCTGGGGGCAGGGATGGCGCTGGAGGATCGTGGTGGTGCACTGTTCTCTGTGGATATGTCATTGACACCTCAGGGGCTGGAACATCAGGAAAAGATTGTTGAGATGTTCTTTGCCTGGGTTAAGTTGATTGGTGAGCAGGGCATTGAGCGTTGGCGTTTTGATGAGCGTGCTCAGTTAAGTGCGCTCGCGTTTAGATTTCAGGAAAAGCAAAACCCGGTTGGCTATGTTGCATCTCTTGCATCGATGATGCAGTTGTATCCGGTGGCCGATGTGTTGCAGGCAAACTTCGTGATGAATGATTTTGATGCTGATCTGTTAGCAGAGGTTAGTGGGTATTTGACGCCGGCGAATATGCTACTGCAGTTGACTGCCCCAGAGGTACAGGGCGATCAGATAAGTCTTATGTATCAGACTCCCTATTCAGTCACTGAGATTTCCGCTACACAGCTTGAAAAATGGAATCGGCCGCAAAAATTTGCAGAGCTTAAATTACCATCGAACAACCCTTATATAGCAGAGGATCTCGAGTTACTGGCGACTGCTGAAAATCCAATTCCCGAGCTGTTAGTGCAGAGCGACACTGTGACTGCATGGCATTTTCAGGATACCCGGTTTGGCGTTCCCAAGGCACATATTATTGCCGCACTGGAATCCGCTAGTATCAATTCCCCGGCCAAGGCCGCCGCTATACAGCTCTATCTCGCCTATATTGATGATCAGCTAGGGGCAAAGGTTTATCCGGCCACCGAGGCGGGCTTAACGTTCTCGCTTCAGCCGACCAATAAAGGATTTAGTGTTGTTGTCGGTGGTTATTCAGACCGTCAATCAGCACTGTTAAACGATATTCTTGCGGCACTCAAAAACCCAGTGTGGCAGCAGGAGCGCTTTGATCGAATTCAGCAATCAATGGTTCGAGACCTTAACAATTTCCGCCGTGAGTATCCGTTTCGCCAGGTTGTCGCCAGTCTTTATTCGATGCTTAAAGGGCAGTGGACTCCAATTCAAAAAGCCAATGCGGTCAATCAGCTATCTATGCCTGAACTTGCTGCCCAGGTTAAAGATTTTACCCAGAACCTTAAACTCAAGGTTCTGATCAGTGGTAATCATGATCGCCAGTCTGCCGAGAAAATTATCGCCAGCCTATCGAGTTGGACCCAGCTTAAAGCGGTTCAGCCACAGCAGACAGTTGCTAAATTAGACCTTGGCGAATATCGCGCACAGATTCCCATCGATCATAGTGATGCAGCTTTAATGCTCTATATACAGGGTCGCAGCGATACTTTGGAAGAGCGCGCCCATATGTTATTGATTGGCGAAATGCTCTCTTCTCCATTTTATACCAGTCTTCGCACAGAGAAACAGTTGGGCTATGTGGTTGCCGCTTTTGCCAGCAATCATCTGCGGGTTCCTGGGATTGCACTGTTGGTGCAATCACCTACAGCGGATGAACAGTTGTTGCGGTCAGAGTTTGATCAATTCCTGAACCGCTATGCGGAGGAGGTTGCATCACTTAACCAAGCCGATCTAAAGCGCTATAAAACATCTGTTTTGAGCAGCTTGCAGGAAACACCGAAAAATTTAGCCGAGCTCAATGGTCGGTTTATGGAATCGGTGGGTTTGGGTTATAACAGTTTTGATTTTCGTCAGCAGTTGGCTGAGCAGGTTGCCGCGGTGACTTTAAGCAGTTTAAACCGTGCTTACAGTGCTGTGGTGGTCGGTGATATCCGCGGATTGTCGGTTGAGACCGCTGCGCCGGAGCAGGAAATTAGTACTACAGACCTGCGTGAGCAGGGCGCGGTTTACCAATATGACTTCTAAATATTGAGGGTCATTCTTTTTGTAATTCTACTAACTTAGATTGATTTAGAAAATAGTTATATAAAACAGTTGGTTACAATCTTCATTTTTTAGCTGATTAAGCCTTAACCTTATTTTAAATCCGGGCATCCCGTTGATTTTGTAGCTGAGCTACATTAAAATTGGCGCCTGATTTTTTGTGGCATGTTATACAGTAACACTTGTATGCAAGGGGCTACGAAAAAATGACTAATAAAAAAATGGTTGGTGACGAATGACTCAGGATTTAGATCCGTTTGAAACTCAAGAATGGCTAGAAGCCTTCGATTCTGTTTGTAAGACGCATGGCGATGAAAGAGCCACATTTCTTCTCAATCAGCTGCAAGACCACGCTAACAAACAAGGCTTACAGCTGCCTTCATCGGTTACCACTCCCTACCATAATACAATCCCGGCCAACCGCGAAAAGCGTATGCCCGGCGATCTGTTTATGGAGCGTCGTATTCGTTCGATTATTCGCTGGAATGCTCTGGCGATGGTTATGCGTGCTAATAAGAAGAGTGAAGGTATCGGCGGTCATATCGCCAGTTTCGCTTCTGCAGCGACTCTTTATGATGTTGGTTTTAACTATTTCTTCCGTGGCCCCGAGGGCGATCATCTCGGTGATCTTGTGTTCTTCCAGGGACACAGTGCTCCAGGTATGTATGCGCGTTCCTTCCTTGAAGGGCGCCTCAATGAAGAGCAGCTAGATAACTTCCGTCGTGAAGTTGATGGCGGCGGTCTCTCTTCTTACCCACACCCCTGGTTGATGCCGGACTACTGGCAGTTCCCAACTGTATCTATGGGTCTTGGCCCAATTCAGGCGATCTACCAGGCCCACGTTATGCGTTACCTGTCAGCCCGTGGCCTAGTGCCTCGCGGTGATCGCAAGGTCTGGGCATTCCTCGGCGATGGTGAGTGTGATGAGCCGGAAAGCCTCGGTGCTATCTCGCTGGCCGGTCGCGAGCAGCTGGAAAACCTGACCTTCGTGGTTAACTGTAACCTGCAGCGTCTCGATGGCCCTGTCCGTGGTAACGGTAAAATCATGCAGGAACTTGAAGGTGTCTTCCGCGGTGCTGGTTGGAATGTGATCAAGGTCGTTTGGGGCCGTCACTGGGATCGCCTGTTGGAAAAAGATACTTCAGGTCTGCTGATTAAGCGTATGAACGAAGTCTGTGACGGCGAGTTGCAGAACTACAAGTTTAACGGCGGCGCCTACACCCGTGAGCACTTCTTTGGTAAGTACCCAGAGCTGCTCGAGTTGGTTAAGGATATGACCGACGAACAGATTATGTATTTGAATCGCGGTGGTC
>Ga0206125_10000533_pt1 | contig 49414 bp, 39 predicted proteins | sample Helgoland_Spring_4_FD_148598 | JGI IMG/M metagenome (GOLD analysis project Ga0206125, IMG submission 148598) | Pelagic subsurface seawater microbial communities from Kabeltonne, Helgoland, North Sea - Helgoland_Spring_Bloom_20160331_1 | ecosystem: Environmental > Aquatic > Marine > Epipelagic ... | reverse complement strand
GTTTCTCTAAGAGCAGCGTAAACAGATTTTCTAATCTTCCAATTATTGGCTATTAATTCTTGTCTATACTTGGCTAGGAAGTGAATGGTGTCGTCTACAGAAATCCCAAAAGCAATACTAAATACTAAAATAGTGGAGGGTTTGATAGGAATTCCAAAGAAGCCCATTAATCCTGCTGTAATAAGTAATGGCAGCATATTTGGAATTATGGAAATCAAAATCATTTTAAAAGATCTAAACATCCAAGCCATAAATAATGCTATTAAAAAAATTGCTAAAGACAGTGAAAAGACAAGATTACTAATTAAATAATTAGTTCCTCTTAAAAACACCAAAGCCTTACCTGTAAAAGACACAGCGTAACGTTCTTCTGGAAATTCTTTAGTTACTACCTGTTGAAGACGTTCCTGAATATCATTCATTTTATCCGTTCCTACATCTTTCATGAAGGTGGTAATTCGACCATATTGTCCTGTAGAATCTAAAAAATTATTCAGTAAATTTGAATTTCCATCAGAATTTTTGGTGTACTCAAAAATATAGTTTTGTTCTTGAGATGTTGGAAGTTGATAGTATTTTGGATTGCCTTTATAATAGGCTTGTTTAGAATATTTAACCAAGTTAACAACTGATACTGGTTTAGATAATTCAGGAAACGAGGCTATAACTTCATTAAGTTTATCCATCCTTTTTAGGGTAGAAAGCTTCATAACACCTTTATCCTTTTTTGTGTCAATTAAGATTTCTAAAGGCATAATACCTCCAAATTCTTTTTCAAAGAATTTAATATCCTTATAGAAAGCTTTTGTTTTTGGCATGTCTTCAATTAAACTTCCTGAAACACGTATTTGATACAATCCAATAATTCCTAAAATTATAATGACAACTGTAGTAATGTATATAGTTATTCTACGTTTGCGCACCATATTCTCCATCCAATTCACAACATTTTCAATCCATTTTTTTTCTAAATGATTGAGATGTTTCCTCTTTGGAGGCTTCATAAAGCTATAAAGAATAGGAATAATTAAAAGTGCTAAAACAAAAATACTTAAGATATTTATCGAGGCAAGAATACCAAATTCCCTAAGTAATTGACTTTTAACAAAAACAAAAGTTGCAAAACCTGATGCAGTTGTAATGTTAGTCATTAAGGTCGCATTACCTATTTTAGATATGACGCGTTGTAATGCTTTAGCTTGCTGGCCGTGTAACTTTATTTCTTGTTGATACTTATTAATAAGGAATACAGCATTAGGAACTCCAATAACGATAATTAAAGGTGGTATTAATGCCGTTAAAACAGTAATCTCATAACCAAAGAGCCCAATAAAACCAAAAGCCCAAGTAACTCCTATGGTAACCACTAAAAGTGTTATAAACGTTGCTCTATAAGAACGAAAAAAGAAAAAGAAAATAATTCCAGTGATAAGAAGTGCACCTAAAACAAACAATTGAATTTCATCAATAATATTTTGAGCATTTATAGTTCTAATGTATGGCATTCCAGACACACGAACATCTAGATTTGTTTCTTTTTCAAAAGCTTCTATGATTGGAATAAGTTTGTTAAATACAAACGCTTTTCTCACAGGTGTATTTACAATTTCTTTATTTATATAGATAGCGGTTTGTATGGTCCCTGTTTCCTTATTGTATAGTAAATTATCGTAAAAGGGTAGTTTTTCAAATAATTCTTCTTTTACAGCATCAATTGTTTTTTGAGAGGTAAGTTTTTCTGTATAAATAGACTCCAGTAAAAATTTTTTATTTTTTGTGTCTTTTTTTAATTTTTTAACATCAGCTATAGATAGTGTAAACTCAACCTCATTTAGAGAGTCAAATGACTTAGCTAATGAATTCCATAGATTAAATTTAGTAGGAGTAAAGACTGTGGAGTCTTTAATTGCAAGTAAAATTAAATTCCCCTCTTCGCCAAAAATATCTAGAAATTTGTTGTACTGAATATTTACCTCATGGTCTTCTGGTAATAGGTTTGCCTCGGTGTAAGAAAACCTCATATGTTTCATTTGAGAAACAAGAAAAGTTGTAGCTATGGCAATAAGAATAAGAATTAAGTATCTGTTTTTTAAGATAATTCTTGATACTCTAGTCCAGAAATTCATTCGGAATAATATTTAGTTTTTATTGCTATTAACGAAGTTTTTATACTGCTTTTAAACAGTCATAATTTCTTTTTCTTTTAAGTCAAAAAGTTCATCAGTTTTTTTTACAAAAGTGTCTGTAAGTTGCTGAATATCTGTCTCAACATTCTTTTTCATATCATCAGATATGTCTAATTTTTTTATTTCGTTATTAGCTTCTTTTCGAGCATTCCGTATACCAACTTTAGCATGTTCTGCTTCTGCCTTCGCTTGTTTTGCGAGGCCTCGCCTTCTTTCTTCAGTTAAAGGAGGTACATTAATAATTATATTTTCACCATTATTCATTGGATTAAAACCAATATTTGCTTTCATAATAGCTTTTTCAATCTCTGTAAGCATTTGCTTTTCCCAAGGTTGAATACTGATAGTTCTGGCATCAGGTGTATTTACATTTGCAACTTGCCCTAAAGGAGTTTGAGAACCATAATAATCTACCATGATATTTGCCAACATAGATGGTGATGCTTTTCCCGCTCTAATACTTCTTAATTCTTTGATTAAAAAATCTATAGTTCCTTGCATTTGTTCTTTCGCAGAATCAACGATAAATTCAATTTCTTCGTTCATAAGTATGATATTTTGTTAATGATTAACAATGGTTCCAATTTGTTTACCAGAAACTAATTTTAAGAGATTTCCACTTGTGTTCATGTCAAAAACAATAATTGGAAGTTTATTTTCTTCACTTAAAGTAAATGCTGTCATGTCCATTACCTTTAATCCTTTACTGATTACATCTTTAAATGTAATGGTTTCAAATTTAATTGCATTTTCATCTTTCTCAGGATCTACATTATAGATACCATCTACACGTGTTCCTTTTAAAATTGCATCAGCATTAATTTCAATAGCTCTTAAAACGGCTGCTGTATCTGTGGTGAAATAAGGGTTTCCTGTTCCTGCTCCAAAAATAACAACTCTTCCTTTTTCTAAATGACGAATTGCTTTTCTTTTAATATACGGCTCTGCAATTTCCTTAATCTGAATTGCGGTTTGTAGTCTTGTATATATTCCTTCGTCTTCTAAGGCACTTTGAAGTGCTAATCCATTTATACACGTTGCTAGCATTCCCATATGATCACCTTGAACGCGATCCATCCCATTACTTGCACCAGATACCCCTCTAAAGATATTCCCTCCACCTATAACAATGGCAAGTTCTATACCTTTTTCAGTTACTTCTTTAATCTCTTTGGCATATTCTTTTAGGCGATTAGGATCAATTCCGTATTGTCTATCCCCCATAAGGGCCTCACCACTTAGTTTTAAAAGTACTCGTTTGTATTGCATATTTCAGAAAGTTGTACAAAACTAAGCATTTTTTCTTTTTTTAAATGCTTGTTTCAATGAAAAAACCTCGCTAGAACTCTGAATTTTATTTCAGTGACTAACAAGGTTTAATCTAAAATTATAACATACACTAAGCTCAGCCTAGTCTAATATCAAAGAATAACTTATCCTAAGGCAACACGTTTAAAACCTGTTACATTAACATCTCCAATAGTTTTTACATAAGCAGCAACGCTTTGCTTACTATCTTTGATAAAAGCTTGATTCACTAACGTATTATCTTTGAAGAAACGCTTTATTTTCCCTTTAGCAATATTATCTAACATTGCCTCTGGCTTTCCTTCAGCTCTTAATTGCTCTTTAGCAATTTCTATTTCTTTTTCGATAACAGAAGCGTCAACTTCATTTTCGTCTAAAGCAATAGGATTCATTGCAGCAGCTTGCATAGCAACATCTTTGGCTACAACGTCAGCGCCTTCAGTAGCTGAAGATAGTCCTACAATTGTAGCTATTTTATTACCTGCATGAATGTAAGATCCAACAAATGGAGCTTCTACTTTTTCAAAAGCATTGATTTGAAGTTTTTCTCCAATAACACCAGTTTGCTCAATTAATTTTTCGGCAACAGTCATTCCGTTGAAGTCAGCAGTTAATAATTCTTCTTTTGAAGAACAGTCTAATGCTAACGCAGCAAATTCGTGTGCAAGGCTAACAAAGCTTTCATTTTTACCAACAAAATCAGTTTCACATCCTAAAACTATTGAGACTCCAACAGTTTTGTTGTCATTTACTTTTGCTATTGCAGCACCTTCAGTAGACTCTCTATCTGCTCTTTTAGCAGCTACTTTCTGTCCTTTTTTTCTTAAGATATCTATAGCTTCTTCAAAATTTCCTTCTGCCTCAACTAAAGCCTTCTTGCAGTCCATCATTCCTGCACCTGTTGTTTTTCTTAATTTATTTACTTCTGCAGCGGTTACTTTAACCATTTTCTTAGTCTTTAAAAAATTTACAATTTATTTCTTTTCAGTAGTTGCTTTTTTTGGTGCTTCAACTGCAGGTGCAGCCTCTGTTACCTCATCTTTAGCAACTTCTTTTTTTGCTGTTTTTTTAGCCTCCTTTTTTGCTGGTTTTTCAACTTCTTTTTTAGTCTCTTTTGCAGCTGGCTTTGCTTTTTCTTTATCAGCCTTTCTTTCAGCTAAACCTTCAGCAATACCCTCAGTGATGAATGATAATACTTTCTCTATAGATTTTGAAGCATCGTCATTTGATGGGATTACATAATCTACCGGTCTAGGGTCAGAATTAGTATCAACCATAGCAAAAATTGGAATGTTTAATTTTTGAGCTTCTGCAATTGCAATATGCTCTTTTTTAACATCTACAACAAAAATTGCCCCAGGTAAACGAGTCATATCAACAATAGAACCTAAATTTTTGTCTAATTTCTCTCTTTGACGATTAATTTGTAATTTCTCTCTTTTAGATAAAGCATCAAAAGATCCATCTTGCTTCATTCTATCAATAGAGGTCATTTTTTTAACCGCTTTTCTAATAGTGATAAAGTTTGTAAGCATTCCACCAGGCCATCTTTCCGTAATGAAAGGCATATTAACAGCTCCAGCTTTTTCCGAAACGATGTCTTTAGCTTGCTTTTTTGTAGCTACAAATAAAATTTTTCTTCCAGAGTTTGCAATTTTTTGCAATGCTAGAGAAGCTTCATCAATTTTAGCTGCTGTTTTGTATAAATCTATAATATGAACTCCATTACGTTCTGTATAAATGTAAGGTGCCATGTTCGGATTCCATTTTCTAGTCAGGTGACCAAAATGTACTCCGTTGTCTAATAATTCTTGAATGTTTGCTTTTGCCATTTTTTAAAATGTGTTTACTTTCTGTTATTTGAAATCAATATATAAGTAGTCTTTAAATTACGAGTCTTATATATTTAGATACTAAACTGTTATTAATAATTGATAACAGTAATCTAAACAAATTATTAACGTTTAGAGAACTGGAATTTTTTACGTGCTTTTTTCTGACCAAATTTCTTACGCTCTACCATTCTTGGATCACGAGTTAATAATCCTTCTGGCTTAAGAATAAGTCTGTATTCTTCGTTAATAGATACTAGAGCTCTAGTAATTGCTAATCGAATAGCTTCAGCTTGACCTGTTACTCCACCTCCATAAACGTTTACTTTAATGTCGTAAGATTTTAAATTATCTGTTAACATTAGAGCTTGCTCTACTTTGTATTGAAGAGTAGCAGTAGTAAAATAGTCTTTGAAATCTTTTTTATTTACGATTATGTTTCCTTTTCCTTCAGAAAGGTAAACACGAGCTACGGCAGTTTTTCTTCTACCTATTTTGTGAACTATATCCATTATTTAAGATCGTTTAAGTTAATAGCTTTAGGGCTTTGAGCTTCATGATTGTGCTCTGACCCAGCATATACATATAAGTTTCTAAAAAGAGCGCTACCTAAGATGTTCTTTGGTAACATACCTTTTACTGCTTTCTCTACCAATCTAGTAGGATCTTTTTCAAACATTTCTGTTGCAGTTAACGATCTTTGTCCTCCTGGATATCCTGTATGACGGATGTAACTCTTGTCAGTCCATTTTTTTCCAGTAAGATTAATTTTTTCTGCGTTGATAACAACCACGTTGTCTCCACAATCTACGTGAGGAGTAAAGTTTGGTTTGTGTTTACCTCTAATTAGCTTTGCTATTTTAGAAGCTAGACGACCCAACGTTTGCCCGTCCGCATCAACCAAGACCCATTCCTTTGAAACGGTAGCTTTATTAGCCGATACTGTTTTGTAACTTAATGTGTTCATAATTACACTTTAGTTTTTGTTTATTAATAAAATTATTTTTTCCTTAAAAAAGGAGTGCAAATGTACTATTAATTATTTGATTGACAAACAGTAAACATGTAGTTTTAATGAGTTGCTTTTGCTTTTTTAGTAAAAATAATTTTAAATAGTAATTTTTAAAAATCAGAGGGTACAGTAAAGCTAATTTTGTTTTTTGTAGTGGGGTGTATAAACTCAATAAAATCAGCATGTAAATACAGTCGATCTTCCTTTGTTCCATACAAATCATCTCCAATAATTGGAAGGTTTAATCCATCTTTATGAGCAGCATGAACCCTTAGTTGATGGGTTCTGCCAGTAATTGGATAAAAGTGAATCCGGGTTTGCTTGGTATTCTGTGTAATAACAATCCAATTGGTTTCAGCTTTTTTCCCATTTATAAAGTCTACTAATTGCCTTGGCCTATCGTTCAAATCAAGCCTTAAAGGGAGTGTAATGGCGCCCTTTTTTTTGCTAAGTTTACCAGACAGAAGTGCTATATATCTTTTTTTCACAGTTCGTTTAATAAACTGCTGTTGAAGAATTTTGTTTGCTTCTTTAGTCTTTGTAAGAACTAAAATTCCCGAAGTAGACATATCCAATCTGTGAACAATTATGGGGCCAGTTACAGATGGATATTTTTGTTTTATTCTGGTGTATACAGAATCTTTTATTTCTTTTCCTGGAACAGATAAAAACTCTGGGGGTTTGTTAACAATAATTAGGTCATCATCTTCAAAAACGATTTTTAACTCTACATTTTCAGATAGATTTTTAAGTAATAAGTTTTCATCCATCTTAATCCCCTCTAACATATGTCTCAAAATAGGTTTACATCTACTTTGACATGATGGGTAAAAGTTCTTATGCTTTCTAATTGCAGAACTTGGTGAAATGCCCCACCAAAATTCTGCCATTACTACGGGAATTAAACGATGTTGAAAAGCATATTGTAATAATTTTGGAGCACAACAGTCACCTGATCCTGCAGGTGGTCTAACAGAAGCGTTGTCAAATATATCTAGTAGCCCTTTTTGTTCTTTTTGTTGATTTAAAAATTGATATTTTTCAAATAAGGTGTTTTGAATAGTTTTCGAAATTTTCTTTCTACTGCGAATATGTTCCTCAATATTATTTTCAAATAGTAAAAGACTATTCTTAATTTTTTTTATTTTATTTTCATAATACTCCTGAAGTTCTCGATAAAAAAACTGATCGTTAAAACTTTCTTGTATTAATTTTTTTGTAAAAACTTCAAAGCTTTTATCATCTAACCTTAAGCGAGCTTCTTCTTTTTGATGTTTTCGTATATGTTTTGAGGTTCTCATTTTTTTCCTCTGAATGGCTAAATCCTCCTTGACATATTCCGTATGTTTCTTAAGTAATTTCTTATTCAACAAATAGTTTTTGTCTTTTTTAATTTGTTGAATTTTTTCTCCAATTTTTTCAATTTCTTTCTCTCCTTGTTCGTAAAAACTACCCTCTGTTCTCATATTAAATATTGGAGGAACAAATTTATTTGGTAAACTTTCATCAGCTAATTTTCCAGAAAATGAAGCTAAATATCCAAGATCACCATCAGTATTTTTTACGACTAAGACACCAAACATTTTTCCAAGAGCGTTTTTAGCTGTTGAATCTTTAATCCCAAACTCGTGTTTAAATTCTGTTTGTTTTTCGAGATATTCTTGAAGTTCTTTTGTGGCTATTTTAGCCAATAAATTTGGCTCATAGTAAAATGGGAATGTAAATTTATGTGGAATTTGAATTCCAGAAATATCTTTTTTGAAATGTTGAAAATGAAGCAAAATATTGAAATTTTTTAGCCTTGTATTAATTTAATGTGCTTCCAGCCAATTTTTACCAATACCCATTTCTACATTTAGAGGTACAATCATTTTAAAAGCATTCTCCATTTCATATTTTATAATTGGTTTAATAATATCTAATTCATCCTTATGGGCATCAAACACCAATTCATCATGAACTTGCAACAACATTTTTGATGTAAAGCCTTCATTCTCAAATCGTCTAAAGATATTAATCATGGCTATTTTTATAATGTCTGCAGCAGATCCTTGAATTGGGGCATTTACAGCATTTCTCTCAGCAGCACCCCTCACAATTGCATTTCTAGAATTAATATCCTTTAAATATCTACGACGTTGTAAGATGGTTTCTACATAGCCATTATCTCTTGCAAAATCTACTTGAGCAGCCATGTAATTTCTTAGCTTTGGGTAGGTCTCATAATACAAATCAATCAATTCTTTTGATTCCTTCCTTGTTAAATCCGTTTGGTTGCTCAATCCAAATGCGGAAACCCCATATATAATTCCAAAGTTAACCGTTTTTGCATTACTTCGTTGTTCTCTGGTTACTTCATTGATAGGAACATTAAAGACTTTCGCTGCTGTAGAGGCATGAATATCCTCACCGTTTTTAAAAGCCTCAATCATAGTTTCCTCCTCACTCAAAGCAGCAATAATTCTTAATTCTATTTGTGAATAATCTGCAGCGAGTAATACGTGGTTTTCATCTCTTGGAATGAACGCTTTTCTAACTTGTTTTCCTCTTTCCGTTCTAATAGGGATATTCTGAAGATTTGGATTTGTAGAACTCAATCGCCCTGTTGCTGCAACAGCTTGAGCATAGGCGGTATGAACTCGACCTGTATTGGGGTTAATTTCGTTAGGTAAGGCATCTACATAGGTACTTTGTAATTTCTTAAATTGTCTATACTCTAAGACATTAGCAATTATAGTATGATTTTTAGATAGATTAGATAATACGTCTTCGGCGGTAGAGTATTGACCTGTTTTTGTTTTTTTTGGCTTATCTACTAACTTCATGTTTTCAAAAAGGACAATACCTAGTTGTTTAGGTGAGGCTATATTAAATTCTTCACCAGCCTGTTCAAAAATATCTTTTTCTAAACGGTTGATATCATTTGTCAAATGAATTGATAGTTCTCTTAAAAAATCAGTATTCAGATTAATTCCTTCAATTTCCATAGCTGTTAATACTGAAACAAGTGGTAATTCAATAGTCTTAAAAAGTTTACTAACATTTCCTTTTGTTAACTCTTCAACAAAATGTTCTTTTAATTGAAATGTAATATCTGCATCTTCAACAGCATATTCTGTTTGATCATTTAGAGGAATATCTCGCATAGATAATTGATTTTTTCCTTTCTTTCCAATCAGTTTTGTGATAGGTACGGGCTGGTAATTTAAGTAGGTTTCAGCTAAAATATCCATTCCATGACGCATATCAGGGTTAATCAAATAATGAGCTATCATTGTATCAAATAAGGGCCCTTTCACAGGCATGTCATAATTTGATAAAACTTTAATGTCGTATTTTAAGTTGTGGCCTATTTTTTCAATTGATTTATTCTCAAAAAAACTTCGAAACTCTTCTAAGATTGTTTTTGTTTCAATTTGGTCTACTGGGAATGATACATAATATCCTTTTCCAATTTCCCATGAAAAGGAAATTCCGATGAGTTCAACCTCTAGAGCCTTTAATCCAGTAGTCTCAGTATCAAAGCAAACCGAAGTTTGTTTTTGTAATTTTTTTAAGAATAATTTTCTAGATAATGGGGTGTTTATGTGTTGATAAAAATGATCTGAAGTTGTAATAGTTTTATACCCTCGAACACTCTCTTCTTCTGAAATATTTCCAGAACCCGGTGTAGCGAATAAATCAAACTGGCCATTTTGAATTTCTTGAGGTTTAGAAATAATTTTTTCAGAATTCGTTGAAGGGGTGGAGTCTGAAGTTTCAGAAGAATTTATAGCTGTAGCCACAGTAAATGTTTTAACGAAATTATCAGTGAGTCTTCTGAATTCTAACTCATTAAAAATTTCTTTAGTAGCCTCAATATCTGGCATGCACATTTTAAATTGTTCTTCCATAAAATCAACAGGAACATCTAGCATTATGGTAGCGAGTTCTTTGGAGAGCATACCTAATTCTTTAGAAGCCTCAACTTTTTCTTTCATTTTACCTTTTAGATCTGCAGTATTTTCAAGCAATTTTTCCATGGAGCCGTATTGAGCCAAGAATTTTTTTGCAGTTTTTTCTCCTACACCTGGTAACCCAGGAATATTATCTACAGAATCTCCCATCATTCCGAGAAAATCAATAACTTGCTCAGGTCTTTCTACACCAAATTTTTCTTGAACCTCTGGAATCCCCCAAGTTTCATAACCACCTCCAAATCTAGGTCTATACATGAAAATATTTTCAGAAACCAATTGTGCAAAATCTTTATCGGGTGTAACCATAAAAGTTTGATACCCTTCTTTTTCTGCTTTTTTAGCCAAAGTCCCAATAATATCGTCAGCTTCATAACCTGCTAAAACAACAGCTGGAATTTTCATAGCTTTTAAAATACTTTCTATTATTGGTACTGCAATTTTTATTGCCTCAGGAGTTTCTTGACGATTGGCTTTATATTCAGAAAATGCTTCTGTTCTAGCAACACTTCCGCCTCTATCAAAACAAACTGCTAAAAGGTCTGGTTTTTCTCTTTTTATAACATCAAGTAAAGAATTAGTGAAACCTAAAATAGCAGAAGTATCCATACCTTTTGAATTAATTCTAGGATTTTTAATAAACGCATAATATCCTCTGAAAATTAGAGCAAAAGCATCAAGTAAAAAAAGGCGTTTTGTGTTTGGCATGAGGTTAAAGTTGTTTTGATAAAACTACAAAATATTAATTTTTTTAGATCAATAATTTTTTAAAATTGTTAATAGTTATGAGCTTAAAATTATTTAGTTGGATAATAGATGAGAAAAACCATATGATGGCTAATTTTATTTCATTTTTATAAAGAAAACTTTAACATGATCTTAAAATTATGACTTTTATTTTGAGGTATATTTATGGTCTTCTAAAAATATAATTATGCCACGATGGGTAATCCCTTTATTGATAGCTTCCGCCATTATTTTTATTCTTGAATATTATGCTTTTCAAGCGGTTAAAACTGTTACAAGAAATAGAATTGTTAGGTGGGTTTGGATGACTATTGGAATACTTGTTTATCTTAATTTATTGTATGTTATTTTTACAACACCAAGCAATTCAGGTCAAACGAGTCAGTTTCAAATGGCAACAGGAATGATGATTACCATTCTAATTCCTAAAACATTTATTCTAGCAGTACTCTTTGGGGAAGATATTATTCGAATCATTCATAAAATTATATCTTGGCTTGGTAATAACCCAACACAGCCAATTCCAGGAAGACGTAAGTTTATATCTCAGATAGCTCTTGTATTAGCAGCTATCCCTTTTACTTCATTCTTATATGGAATTATTCAAGGAAGGTATAATTATAAGGTGTTAAAGTATCAGCTTTCTTTTAAAGATTTACCTGATGCTTTTGATGGATTTACAATTACTCAAATTTCAGATATTCATTCGGGAAGTTTTACCAATAAAAAGAAAATTCAGTACGGTGTTGATATGATCAATAATCAAAACTCTGATTTATTATTGTTTACTGGAGATATTGTAAATAATATGGCAAGTGAAATGGATAATTGGATAGAAATGTTTAGCGCTTTGAAGGCGTCGTTTGGGAAATATTCTGTGCTAGGAAATCATGATTATGCTGAATATATAAGAGGAATTAGTAAAGAAGAAAAAGCATTACAATTTCAGGAAATTAAAAATATTCATCCCAAAATAGGCTTTGATTTATTGTGCAATGAAAATCGTTACATAGAAAAAGATGGACAAAAAATTTCCTTAATAGGAGTTGAAAATTGGGGTAAGAATTTCAAACAAGCAGGAGATCTTACCAAAGCATCTGAAGGGATTGCTGAAGAGGATTTTAAAATACTGATGTCTCATGACCCATCTCATTGGGATGCTGAGGTTAAACAAGATGATTTTAATTATCATTTAACATTAAGTGGTCATACTCATGGATTACAAATGGGCATCGAGATTCCAGGTTGGTTTAAATGGAGCCCATCCAAGTATGTCTATAAGCAATGGGCTGGGCTATATAATGAGTCAGGAAGATTCATTAATGTAAACAGAGGTTTTGGTTATCATGCGTTTCCTGGACGTGTTGGTATTTGGCCAGAAATTACTGTGATTGAGCTGAAAAAGGGTTGATAATCAGGTCAATTCAATAGAAATGTTATATTTGTAGGAAAGAATATGCATTTAATTGCAGTTCTACACTAAGAAAAATGTTTTAAAATGACAAAGTTTGGTGAATTAATTAGTGCTGAAGAACCGGTCTTAATAGATTTTTATTTTGATTGGGAAGATGCAGATAATAGTATTGATACTCTTCGAGATGTAGCTGCTGCTTTAGGGGATAAGGCAAAAGTGATTAAGATAGATATAAAAAAGAATGAACCACTAGCTGAGGCACTTCGTGTAAAAGGAAATCCAACTTTTATGATATATAAAGATGGGGAAATGAAATGGAGGCAAACTGGAGAGCAAGATGCGAATACTTTAATTGGTTTAGTTCAGCAATATTTATAAATCTATTGATTTAAATACATATCCTTTTTTAGTAAAATAACTAAGAATTTTTGGAAGTGCATAAAAGATTTTATCTTTTGCTCTATGGCTATCATGCATTACAACAATACTTCCACTTGAGGTTTTATTAAGAACATTTTTTAGGCATTTCTCTGGAGTTATCGTAGTGTCAAAATCTGCACTAAGTACATCCCACATAACTATTTTATATCCTTTACTTGTAATTGACCTTGCTTGCGATGGTTTTAATCTTCCATAAGGAGGCCTAAATAAATTAGATTTAATAAGCTTTGCAGCTTTTTGAATGTCTTCTATATAGGATGTCTTATTAGCTCTCAAGCCGTTTAAATGATTGTATGTATGATTGCCAATGGAGTGCCCCTCTTCTTTAATTCTCTCATAAATAGTATGATATTTTTTTACATTTTTCCCAATACAAAAAAAAGTTGCCTTTGCTTTATGTTTTTTTAACTCATTTAAAACATAAGTCGTTATTTCTGGAGTTGGGCCGTCATCAAAAGTTAGATAGATTTCTTTTACAGAGGAAGAAAAACGCCAACAATAATTGGGAAAAAATTTCTGAATTATTGTTGGCGTTTTAATGGTGTAAAATTTCATAAACCTCTTATTCATCAGGCATAAGATGACTAAATAATTTTACAGTCTCTATAAATTCGTCTTGCTTTGAAGTTTTGTATTGCTCATCTGAATCAAATCTGTCTATCTGAGTAGCAATAATATTTCGATACATCAGCAAATTGTTATCTATTTCTTCGAAAATTAAATCTGAGTTTTCAGCAGGAAATTCTGCCAACCAAACAAGTTGCTCTTTGAAAATTTTAATTAAAGTTTCAGCAGCAGCCCTTGCTTTTTCGTTTTGTCCTAACAAATAATACATTTCTGGATAGCCAACTGATAAACTAAAATGACCAAAGTCTCGTATTGGCATTTTTTCAATTGATAAATCAAGTATTTCTAAGGCTTTTAAAGTATCACCCTTTGCGGCAAAAGCGTCAGAAAGACGCATTAAATTGTTACGTAATGAAATTGAACTCTTTTTTGTCTGCTCATCTAAATATATTTTACCGTCGTTAATGTTTCTCCAATTTAATTTTTGAATATTGGCATACATTTTTTCTGGATCAATTCGTCCCATATCAAAAGGGCTTTTCTTAGTAACGGTTCCGTCTGAATTCACAATATTCATTGGCGTTTTTATGGGAACTAATTTATAAGCCATTCCGTCTAGTTGTAAAAAATCCTTCAACCAAATATATTCTTCGTCAGCAAAAGCGCCACCAGTAAAATAAATGGGCCTTTTCCAATCAAAATTTGCTAGAACATCAAGCATTAAAATTCTGTTTTTGGCAATACCTCTTCCAATTTCAATGTCTATGTAGTCTACAATTTTATCTGCATCTTTAGAGGCAACTATTCCATATTCTAGAACATTTTGCTTGTTTACTGGAATTCTAATTTTTCTAGTTGGCAAGACTTTCTCTTCATTCCCATCTCCATCAATATCAAAAAAAGTAACTTTATTTTTACTTTCTATCCATTGCATATAATCTTTTATCGGAAGAATGGAATCTTTCAGTGTGGGAAATAATTCTTCAAAATAGTAAGCAGCATCTAAGCTACCAACTTTATAATCATCATGTTTTAATTGTGATGGAATTGGAGGTGCATCATAGGTAGCTCGCTTCATCTGATCGATATACCAATCGGTAGCAAAAAGACTAGTATTCACAAGTTTAATATCTGTTCTAACCCCTTCAACCTCTTGCATATACCACAATGGGAAAGTATCATTGTCTCCAATGGTAAACATTATAGCATTAGCGTCACAAGATTCTAAATATGATTGAGCACTTAAATGGGTGGTGTATCTGTTTGATCTATCGTGATCATCCCAGTTTTCAAAGCCCATGAGTAACGGTACAGCTAGTAAAGAAACAAATGAAACAGTAATTGCAACCACTTTTTTATTCGCAAAATTCTTGAGATATTCATAGAGTGCCAATACACCAAAACCAACCCATATGGCATATATATAAAATGAACCTACAATAGCATAATCTCTTTCCCTGGGCTCAAAAGGCTTCGGATTTGTGTAAAAAATAATAGCAAATCCTGTAAATGCAAAAAACATAAATAGCACAAAAAAGTTTTTTTTATCCCACTTTACTTGATAAAATAGGCCTAGTAAGCCTAATAAAAAAGGAAGCATAAAATAAATATTTCTTCCTTTATTTTCTTCCACATCTGATGGTAAATTAGTTTGTGGACCCAGTCTTGCCTCGTCAATAAATTTAATCCCACTTAACCAATTTCCGTTGTATCTGTCTAATTGTCCTTGAACATCATTTTGTCTACCGGAAAAATTCCACATGAAATAACGACCATACATATAGCCAAATTGGTAGCTAATCATAAATTTTATATTCTCCGCGAATGTGGGTCTTCTTGAGCTATTCTGAGGAATACCAGCAATATTTTTATACATTTTTTCTGCTGCTGGATTTGTCATTCTAGGAATAAACCCTTTATGTTTGTCTGATGCATTTGGCAATACATCTTTGTATTTATTCACAATTTCATACTTGCCATTTCTTTTTTCATATTTAGGCTTGTCATCCTTCAAAGGTTTGTCTTTGTCAACTTCTCTGTTGTAGGTATGTGAATAGTAAGTGTCATAAAACACATTTGCATCACCATACTGTTCACGATTGTAATAGGCTAATAATTCTCTAGCACTGGATGGATTGTTTTCGTTTATTGTTGTATTTGTGTTAGCTCTTATGGGAAGCATTAACCAAGATGAAAAGCCAATCATTATAAATAGAATAGAAAGTAGTAGAGTATTGGCAATAATTTTTTTCTTTTTTTTGGTATAATTAAGTCCAAAATAAAATAAAGCAATTAATATAAATCCAGCGATTACTGATCCTGAATTATAGGGTAAGCCTATTGAGTTAATAAAAAATAATTCAGAGGCACTAAAGAATTTCAAGGTGAATGGAAATAAAAATTTAAAAACAAATGCTAATATGAATATTGAAATTATTGAGGCATAAGTTGTAGTTTTTAAATTTATAGTGTGGTAAGTTTTAAAAAAATATAATAAAAATATCGCAGGAATAACAAGAAGTGATAGAATATGAACACCAAAAGACAAACCAATTACAAAACTGATAATCACAAGCCATTTGTGCCCTCTTGGAGTATATATTTCACTTTCCCATTTTAAACCAAGCCAGAATAATATCGCCATTAAAAATGAAGACATTGCGTAAACCTCTCCCTCTACAGCACTAAACCAAAAACTATCTGAGAAGGTGTAGGTTAGTGATCCCACTAGGGCGCTTCCAAGTATTGCAATAGATGACCCCTCTGTTATTGAACTTGATATGGTAATTAGTTTTTTCCCTAGGTTAGTAATGGTCCAAAACATAAAAAGAATAGTAAATGCACTGGCTAAAGCAGACATGAAATTTACCATTTTTGCAATTTCAGTAAGCTCACTAGTAAACATGGCAAAGAAAGCTCCCAACATTTGAAATAGTGGGGCTCCTGGAGGATGACCAACTTCTAACTTTACAGATGTAGATATGTATTCCCCACAATCCCATGCACTCACTGTAGGTTCTAAAGTAAGAGAATATGTGATAAGTGCTATAGCAAAAGTGGCCCATCCAAGGATGAGATTCCATTTTTTAAAGTTTTCTGATGTCATAAGTTGTAAAATGTAATGGCGAATTTAGTGATTTATCAGAGATTAAACGTTTAACAGGGCGGTATAAAGTATGCTAAGATTGTAAAAGTTTGTTAAAAATAAAAAAGTATTAAAAACATTTGCAGGATAAAAACTTTGATTTAAATTTGCAGCCGTTATCAAATTTATTGGCCTATGGTGTAATTGGTAACACACCGGTTTTTGGTACCGACATTCAAGGTTCGAGTCCTTGTAGGCCAACATTAAAAATCCCGTTCATTGAACGGGATTTTTATTTTTATAATTAGATCTTAAAAGTTATCACAGGTTTTAAAACATTTTTTGAGACACTTTTTGCGATACTGCCATTAAATAGACTTGACAAACCACTTCTTCCGTGTGTGGATAATGCAATCAGGTCAGCATCAATATCTTTTGCAAAATTCATGATTCCTTTAACAACGGATACATCATTGTAAATATTTATAGTTTTTCTCTGTAAATCAAAATCTTTGATGAAATTTTTGATTTTATTTTGAGTGGCATATGAACTTTCAAAATTACTAACTGTATTTATTTTCAATAAATGAATTTGACTATTGAATTTTTTAGCAAAAACTAAAAAATCTTTAAATGCAACCTTATTTTCTTCATCATAATTGGAAGCAAAAACTATTTTTTTAAATTTAAATTTATTAGCATCAGTTTTCACAACAATAACAGGAATATTAGATGTTCTAACAACTTTTTCGGTATTAGATCCAATAATCATCTCTTCAAAATCAGAAACCCCCTTGGAGCCCATAACTATAAGATTTGCATCATTTTTTATTGCATAATTCTTAATCCCTTCGAAAGGGTTCTCAAATTTTATAGAATATTTAATAATTTGATCACTATCAAAGAAGGTGTCTTTTAAGTGTATTATTTTCTCTTTTACTTTTCTCAAATATATCATACTAGCTGGAATGCTAAAATTGCTCCCTGCACCCATATCTACTATTCCTGATGGTAATTCAACTAGATGTAGAAGGTGAATTTCAGCTTTGATTTTTTTGCCAATTTGAGCAGACATTTTTACAGCGAATTCTGATTTTTTAGAAAAGTCTACAGGAACTAAAATTTTATACATAGTAGGCATTGTTTATTTGTGGCTAAGGACACTTCTTAGAAAGAAGAAATCCTATATCTAAATATACAAATAAAAATGAGAAAAAGCAATTTGGTTATTAAGTAACAAGTTACTATATTTGCACTGAAAATAAACAAAAACGAAGAAGAAGGGGACAATAAGTCCCCTATTTTTATATCCTTAGTTATGGATCAAAGTGTAGTTAAAAAATTAGTAAATGAAGCAATATCAGAGAATGATTCTTTGTTTTTAATTGAGCTATCTTTTTTAGTAGGTAATAGGATAAAAGTTATTGTAGATGGTGATCAGGGTATTTCTATAAAAGAATGTATGCGAATTAGCAGACATGTTGAGCATAACCTTGATAGAGAAGAAGAAGATTTTGGATTGGAAGTTACCTCACCAGACATATCTCATCCACTTTCAGTTAAAAGACAATATCTAAAGAATATTAATAGGATATTAAAGGTTAAAACTGGAGATGAAGAGTTAGAGGGAACGCTCATAAATGTCAATGATAAAGAAATTTCTTTACGTTGGAAGACAAGAGAACCGAAGCCAGTTGGTAAAGGAAAAGTAACTGTTGAGAAAAATGCCCTTGTAGCATTTGATAGTATAAAAGAAGCAAAAGTGAAGATTACATTTTAAGAAGAACATGCAATGGAAAATATAGCATTAATAGATTCGTTTTCAGAATTCAAAGACATGAAAAGTATAGACAGAGTAACACTCATGTCTATTTTAGAAGAGGTTTTTAGAGCAGCTTTAAACCGTAAATTTGGTTCAGATGAAAATTTTGATATCATTATCAATCCTGATAAAGGAGATTTAGAAATTTGGAGAAATAGAGTTGTTGTAGCTGATGACGAGGTAGAAGATGATAATGAAGAAATTGAACTTTCAGTAGCCAGAAAAATTGAACCCGATTTTGAGATTGGTGAAGATGTTTCTGAAGAAGTAAAACTTTACGATCTTGGAAGAAGAGCAATATTGGCGCTTCGTCAAAATTTAATCTCAAAAATCCAAGAACATGACAGTACAAATATTTTCAAACATTTCAAGGAATTAGAAGGAGATATATACAGTGCTGAGGTTCATCATATTCGTCATAATGCAATCATTTTACTTGATGATGACGGAAATGAAATAGTATTACCAAAGAGTGAACAAATACGTTCAGATTTTTTTCGAAAAGGAGATTCTGTTAGAGGAGTTATTAAAACGGTAGAGTTGAGGGGTAACAAGCCAGCAATTATATTATCCAGAACTTCACCTGATTTCTTGGTAAAGTTATTTGAACAAGAAATTCCAGAAGTATTTGATGGATTAATTACTGTTGAAAGAGTTGCTAGAATTCCTGGAGAAAAAGCTAAAGTAGCTGTAGATTCCTATGATGACAGAATAGATCCAGTTGGTGCTTGTGTTGGGATGAAAGGTTCTAGAATTCATGGGATTGTTCGTGAATTAGGAAATGAGAATATAGATGTCATCAATTATACTAAAAACGAACAGTTATTAATATCTAGAGCATTGAGTCCTGCAAAGGTTGTTTCAATGGAGATTGAAGAATATGAAGAAGAGAAAAACGGAAAGAAAGGACGTGTAAATGTTTTTCTAAAACCCGAAGAAGTATCAAAAGCAATTGGTAAAGGGGGAGTTAACATTCGTTTAGCTAGTGAATTAACAAAATATGATATAGATGTTCAAAGAGAAGGTCTAGAAGAAGAAGATGTTGAATTGACAGAGTTTAGTGATGAGATTGAAGCATGGATCATACAAGAATTTAAAAATATTGGTTTAGATACAGCAAAAAGTGTATTGGATGCTTCTGTTGAAGAATTATTAAAGAGAACAGATTTAGAAGAGGAGTCAATCCTAGATGTACAAAGAATCCTAAAAGAAGAATTCGAGGATTAATTATCAATAAAAAATAATACTTTTATAAATAAAAGGATAACAAGGGTATATGTCGGAAAGTAGAACAGTGAGGCTTAATAAGGTGCTGAGAGAATTAAATATTTCTCTTGATAGAGCTGTAGAATATCTTGCAAAAAACGGTCAACAAATCGAAGCAAGACCTACTACAAAAATATCAAGTGAAATTTATCAGATACTTCAAGACGGTTTTGAAACAGATGCCAACAAAAAAGCAGCATCTAAGGAAGTTGGTGAAGAAAAACGAAAAGAGAAAGAGGCTATTAGGCTTGAGTTAGAGGCTAAGATTGAAAGAAAGAGGCTAGAAGAAGAAAAGAAAGAAGAAGTATTAAGAGCTAAAGCAGAAATATTAAGAGCCAAAGCAGAAAAGCTTCAAATTAAAACTGTAGGGAAGATAGATATTGATCCAAAAAAAGCTGAAACTAAAAACGACCCTGTTGTTAAACAAAAAACTGAGGGTGAGGATGACAAAAAAGAAGCTGTAGTAGCTGATGTTAGTCAAGCCAAGAAAAAGGAGGTGCAAGAAATTTCTCAAAAAACAGATGAAAATCCGTCTGAATCTTCTGAACAAAAAGAAACTATTTCTGAAAAACCAGAAGTTGTAGAGTCAAAACCTGAGGTTGTATCCGAGAAAACTGAAGAAACTGAGTCTACTGAATCTTCTGAGCAATCAGAAACCATAAAGACACAATATAAAAAACTTGATGGCCCAAAGTTAACAGGTAAAAAAATTGATCTTAAGCAATTTGAAAAGGCTAAGAAGAAACCTGAAGATAAATCAAAAGCAACAGCCAAAAGTGATGCTTCTAAAAGAAAAAGGAAAAGGATTAGTAAACCAGGATCACCTGGTCAAGGTAGTCAAAATAGAACTTCAGGAGTAGGAAGGCCAGGCGGAACAAGACCAGGTTCAGCAAGATCTGGAGGGCCTAGAGGTGGAAATGCTCAAAGAAGACCTGCCCCTGTTAAAAGAGAGCTAACAGAAGCAGAAGTACAAAAACAGGTTAGAGAAACCCTTGAGAAACTTCAAGGAAAATCCTCTAAAGGAAAAGGCGCTAAATATAGAAGAAACAAAAGAGATGCTCACAGAGAATTATCAGATGCTGAAACTGAAGCACAGGTACTAGGGGCAAAGGTCTTAAAAGTTACTGAGTTTGTTACTGTAAGTGAAGTTGCTACCATGATGGAAGTGGCTGTTACAGAAATTATTTCTGCATGTATGATGTTAGGAATGATGGTAACGATGAATCAGCGTTTAGATGCCGAAACTCTTAAAATCGTAGCTGAAGAATTTGATCATACTGTAGAATTTGTTGGGGCAGAAGTAGAAGAATCAATTGAAGAAGTTGTAGATAAGCCAGAAGACCTAGTAGGTCGAGCACCTATTATTACTGTAATGGGGCATGTTGATCACGGAAAAACTTCACTGTTAGATTATATTAGAAAAGCAAATGTTATTGAAGGTGAATCAGGAGGAATTACTCAGCACATTGGAGCATATTCTGTTAATGTAGGAGATCAGAAAATAGCATTTCTAGATACACCAGGACACGAGGCATTTACAGCCATGCGTGCACGTGGTGCTCAGGTTACAGACTTGGTTATTATTGTAGCTGCTGCAGATGATGATGTGATGCCTCAAACAAAAGAGGCGATATCTCACGCACAAGCTGCTGGTGTTCCAATTATTTTTGCAATCAATAAAATTGATAAGCCAAACGCGAACCCTGACAATGTTAAAACTCAATTATCTTCAATGAATTTGTTAATTGAAGAATGGGGAGGAAGTATTCAATCACAAGATATTTCAGCAAAAACAGGTGAAGGAATTCCTGAATTATTAGAAAAAGTATTACTGGAAGCTGAAATTTTAGAATTAAAATCTAATCCAAATAAAAATGCAATTGGTGCAGTAGTTGAAGCACAATTAGATAAGGGTAGAGGTTATGTTACAACAATATTAGTCCAGGCTGGAACCTTAAAAATAGGGGACTATATTCTAGCGGGTAAAAATAGTGGTAAGGTAAAAGCCATGTTTGATGACAAAGGAAATAATGTTGATCAAGCTGGGCCATCAACTCCGGTTTCTATCTTAGGATTAGACGGAGCTCCACAAGCAGGAGATAAATTTAATGTATTTGATGACGAAAGAGAAGCGAAGCAAATTGCATCTAAAAGATCTCAACTTCAAAGAGAGCAATCTGTTAGAACTCAGAAAACACTAACACTTGCTGAGATAGGAAGAAGAATTGCCTTAGGAGATTTCAAAGAATTAAACATTATTTTAAAAGGAGATGTAGATGGTTCTGTGGAAGCGCTTACAGATTCTTTCCAGAAATTATCAACTGAAGAAATACAAGTTAACATCTTACATAAAGGTGTAGGAGCAATTACAGAATCAGATGTTTTATTAGCAACTGCCTCAGATGCTATCATTGTTGGTTTTAATGTTCGTCCACAATCTAATGCAAGAATAATTGCAGATAGAGAAGAAGTAGATATAAGAACGTACTCTATTATTTATGATGCCATTAATGATCTTAAAGATGCTATGGAAGGAATGTTATCTCCAGAAATGAAAGAAGAGGTAACAGGAACTGTAGAAATTAGAGAGGTTTATAAAATTTCTAAAGTTGGAAATATTGCAGGTTGTATGGTGATGAATGGTAAAATATTTAGAAATTCTAAAATTAGAATTATTCGTGACGGTATTGTAGTTCATGACGGAGAATTAACTTCTTTAAAAAGATTTAAAGATGATGTAAAAGAAGTTGCCAAAGGGTATGACTGTGGTCTTCAAATTAAAAATTATAACGACATCGTTATGGGAGATTCTGTAGAGGCTTATCAAGAAGTAGCTGTCAAGAAAAAATTAAAATAAAATCAAAAAAAAAGCCTTGTTTTAATCAAGGCTTTTTTTTATTTATAAATATTATTACTTTCCTAACGGAATTACAATTGCGCTCTGATATTTTCTTTTAAAGTTTAGTAATGCCCTGTCAGCCTCTAGTTTAGTTTTATAAAATCCAACTTGTGTTTTCCATTCTGGCTGCTTGTATTCAAGATGTGTCTCAATGTCAGGGAAATCAGATTTAAATTTCCTCATTGTTTTTATCGCAACCGCCTCATTTCCATTATATAACTGAATTCTAAAGCCATAACCAAACTCTTTATTAAAACTTTTTTTCTTTGAAATAAGTTCTTTAATTAAAGTGTTGTCAGATTTTTTTGATTGAGAATAGGTGAAATTAGTGGTTAATACAACCACTAAAAAAATACACATTGTAAATTTTGATTTTTTCATAAAAATATTGACGTCACAAAGTTAACAACTTCATCATAAATATATTGCAAAACAGCCTTATTTAGAACAAATATAAATTAATATTTAACAGCTCTTTGACATTTCAAAATTTACATATATGTAGTACTTTTGTGCTTCTAATTGAGACTCGTTTTTTGAGTCGAATTTTAGTCAGAATTATAGTAAATTGATACTAAATAAATAGTTTGTGAATATGAAAAGTGTATACCTACACAAAAGACTAACCACCGTATTTCTTAAGAGTTTTACATTTCTATTATTATTTTCTTTAAGTTTTTCAGCTATTGCACAAGATGTTGTTGATGCTGCTCGTCAAAAAGAGGGTAGAAAATTATACAACAATCTTTGTGCCTCTTGTCATAAGTTAGACAGGAAATTGATTGGCCCTGCTCTTGCAGGCGTTACTGAAAGAAGAGAGAATGAGTGGTTAAAAGCTTGGATAAAAAACAATGCAGCCCTAAGAGCTTCAGGAGATAGAGATGCTATTGCTATTTTTAACGAATATAATGGTAGTGTTATGTCTGCTTTTCCACAGCTTTCAGATACTCAAATAGATGACATACTTTATTATACTGAGGTAGGTAACCCAAAACCAGTTGTTGCGGCAGGAGCAGTTGTCTCATCAGGAGGTCAGAATGAAGCCCCAGGTTGGGTGATATCTATTTTAGCAGCCGTTATTATTTGTGCTTTTTTAATCATTGCAACCCTATTAAAAACAATAAGCGAATTACAAGGAGCACCAAAAACACCTGGTTCTCTAGGAGCACTTAAAGAAGTCTGGGCAGCAATCCAACAAAATACATTTTTACATGTGGTAGGGGTGATATTCTTACTATTAACTTCTGCCTATATAGGTTTTGGAACATTATTTAGTGTTGGTGTAGATCAAGGTTATCAACCTGTTCAACCAATAGCCTTTTCACATAAAATTCATGCTGGAGAAAACAAAGTTGATTGTCAGTATTGTCACTCCTCAGCAAAACACAGTAAACATTCTGGAATACCCTCTGTAAATGTATGTATGAATTGTCATCAAAACATTGCGGAAGTAGCTGAAGGAACAGAGGTTGAATATAATGGCGTGATTTTAAGAAAGAATGAACTAGACAAAGAAATCCAAAAGATATACGATGCTGCAGGATGGGATGCGGAAAATCTAGAATATACAGGTGAAACAAAGCCAATTAAATGGGTGCGTATTCACAATTTGCCTGATCACGTGAATTTTGTTCACGCACAACATGTTACTGTTGCAGGTGTAGATTGTAAGCAATGTCATGGACCAGTTGAAGAAATGGATGAGATGTATCAGTATTCACCACTTACTATGGGATGGTGTATAGACTGTCATAGAGAAACAAACGTAGATTTAAAAGGAAATCCTTATTACGAGAAAATTCACAAACAATTAGCAGAGAAGTATGGTACTAAAGAAGTAACCATAGCTCAGTTAGGTGGAATAGAATGTGGTAAATGTCATCATTAACAAATTAAGAAGATAAATTCTATATAAATGGCTTCAAACAAAAAATACTGGCAAAGTGTTGAGGAACTGAGAGATAGTTCTATTGTTGAAACGCTAAGTAAAAATGAATTTGTAGAAGAAATTCCTACAGATGAATTTTTAGGAGATAAGAAAACATTAGAAAACTCATCTACATCTAGAAGAGATTTCTTAAAGTATGTTGGGTTTACAACTGCAGCTGCAACTATGGCAGCCTGTGAAGGTCCTGTTAAAAAATCAATTCCTTATGTTGTAAAACCAAACGATACTATCTTAGGTGTTGCAGATTGGTATGCAAGTACGATTGCTGATGGTTTCGACTTTGCAAATGTGTTAGTTAAAACACGAGAAGGTCGTCCAATATTAATTATGCCAAACAAAGATGCTAATGGAACTACAAATGCCAGAGTTCAAGCAGCAGTTTTATCTTTGTATGATGAGCAATTAAGACTGAAAGAGCCAAAAAAAGGTGAAAACACTATTTCTTGGAATACAGCTCATAATGAAATTGAAGCAGCTTTAACTCAGTTAAAAGAAGCTAACCAACCGGTAGTTTTGTTAACTGGAACATTAGCAAGTCCTTCTACAGAACAACTTATTTTAGAATTTACAAGAGCTTACCCAAATATTAAGCATGTTGCTTATGATGCCATTTCTGAAAGTGGAACAGCAGATGCTTTTGAAGCTATGTTTGGTGAAAGAGCAATCCCAAATTATCATTTTGATAAAGCTCATACCATAGTTTCATTTGGTGCAGACTTTATAGGTGATTGGCAAGGGGGATTTGAAAAAGGTTACGCTGCTAGTAGAAATCCAGATTCAGGTCACATGTCTTACTTGGTTCAGTTTGAGGCTAACATGTCTTTAACTGGAGCAAATGCAGATAAGCGAGTAGTTACAAAGCCTTCAGATCAAGTTTTTGCTTTACTTAATTTATACAATACGATTACTGGGGCTAATTTACCATCTAAATCTACACCAGTAGATGCTCATATTAAAGATGTTGCAGCAGCGTTAAAGAAATCTGGTTCACACGGAGTTGTAGTATCTGGATCTTCAGATAAAAATGCACAGCTAATTGCTTTTGCTATCAATGAGGCTCTAAAAAGTATTGTATTTGATGCAGCTAATCCATTGCATATTAGAAAAGGAAACGAAACAGAACTAGCTCAAGTTGTTGCCGACATGAAAGCTGGTAAAGTAAAAGGATTACTTACTTATAATGTAGACCCTGTATATAATTTATCTGTAGGTTCAGAATTTGCTGAGTCATTAAAAAAATTAGAGCTATCAGTAGCCATGTCAATTCAAAATGACGCTACCGCAAACTCTACTCAATACACATTGCCAATAACTCATTTCCTCGAGTCATGGGGAGATGTTATGATGACAAAAGGAAATTTTGGATTAGTTCAGCCTACTATTCAAAAATTATTTAATACTGCTCAATTTCAAGAAGTATTATTAAAATGGTCAGGTAATTCAATTTCTTATCATGATTATTTAAAAGAATATTGGACATCAAACATCTTAGGAGGAAGTTCATGGAATCAAGCATTACATGACGGATTCTTCACAAAAGAAGTTTCAAATAAAGTTTCAAAGAATTCAATTTCAATAGATTCAGCAGCTATCGATTTAGTTAAAGCAACTAAAGCGTCAGCTTTTGAGTTAACCTTATTCTCATCAGTAGCCTTAGGAGATGGAAAACAAGCAAACAATCCTTGGTTGCAAGAATTTCCTGATCCAATTACAAGAGCTGCTTGGGATAACTATCTAACTATTTCTATTGCAGATGCTAGAGAATTAGGCTTTACAAACCCAGTAAAAGATAATGGGGCAATCAATGGTAATTATGCTACCATTACCGTTAATGGTGTTTCTTTAGAAAATATCCCAGTAATGATTCAACCAGGTCAGGCATCTGGTTCTTTAGGGTTGGCTCTAGGATATGGTAGAAAAACCAATTTGAAAGAAGATATGCAAGTAGGTGTTAATGCTTACAAGCTTTACTCAAAAGCTAATAATGTTCAATTTGGTGTTACTATTGAGAAAACCTCAGGAGCTGTTCATGAGTTTGCTTGTACTCAAGTACAAAAAACAATTGCTGGAAGACATGATATTTTAAAGGAAACGACTTTAAAAGATTACAAAACTATAGACCCAAAAGATCATAAAAACGGTTGGAATGTTCCAGCTATGGTTTCTTATGATCATCAAGAAGTTGAAGCAAAGTCTATTGATTTATGGGAAGAACATAACAGAGAAATAGGACATCATTTTAACTTATCCATAGATTTAACCTCATGTACAGGTTGTGGATCTTGTGTTGTAGCCTGTCATGCAGAGAATAATGTTCCAGTTGTAGGAAAAAATGAAGTTAGAGTAGGTAGAGATATGCACTGGTTGCGTATTGATCGTTATTATTCTTCAGGTGTTGAAGAGCAGTTTAACGAAGTTTACAATAAAGAACCAAACTCGCAATCTATTAGAGAGTTTGCAAAAGATAGTTTAGGTTTAGGAGATGGTGATATGTACGCAGCTCTTGAAACTGAAGCAGAAAATCCACAAGTTGCTTTTCAACCAATGATGTGCCAGCACTGTAACCATGCTCCATGTGAGACGGTTTGTCCTGTAGCGGCAACAACACATGGGCGTCAAGGACAAAATCAAATGACCTATAACAGATGTGTAGGGACTAGATATTGTGCAAACAACTGTCCGTATAGAGTTCGTCGTTTTAACTGGTTTAGTTATTCAGATAATAACGAGTTCGACTTTAACATGAACAATAGCTTCGGAAAAATGGTTTTAAATCCAGATGTGGTTGTTCGTTCTAGAGGAGTTATGGAAAAATGTTCTATGTGTATTCAAATGACACAGGCTACTATTTTAGAAGCGAAGAAAGAAGGAAGAAAGGTAGCTACAGGAGAATTCTCTACAGCTTGTTCAGATGCATGTACAACAGGAGCGTTAGCTTTTGGAGATGTAAATAATGCAGAAGAAGAAGTTGTAAAATTAGCAGCAGATAAAAGAGCTTATCACGTATTAGATTATCTACAAACGAAACCGAATGTAGTATATCAAGTGAAGGTTAGAAATACAAACGAAGCGTAATTAAAATTTAAGATATATCATATGTCTCATTACGAAGCACCCATTAGAGAGCCCTTAATATTAGGTCACAAAAGTTACCATGATATTACTGAAGATATTGCTAAACCTATAGAAGGTAAGGCAAATAAAAATTGGTATATAGCATTTTATATTTCCTTATCCGCCATGTTATGGGGGTTTGGTTGTATCTTTTATACTGTTGGAACTGGAATTGGAGTTTGGGGATTAAGCAAGAACATTGGATGGGCTTGGGATATTACCAACTTTGTATGGTGGGTAGGTATAGGACACGCTGGAACATTAATCTCAGCAGTATTGTTATTATTTCGTCAAAAGTGGAGAATGGCAATTAATCGTTCTGCAGAAGCAATGACAATATTTGCCGTTTTTCAAGCTGGTTTATTTCCAATTATTCACATGGGACGTCCTTGGAATGCCTATTGGGTATTACCTATTCCAAATCAATTTGGATCATTATGGGTAAACTTTAATTCTCCATTGCTGTGGGATGTATTTGCAATTTCAACATATCTTTCCGTGTCATTAGTATTCTGGTGGACAGGATTATTACCTGATTTTGCTATGATACGTGACAGAGCAGTAAAACCTTTTCAAAAGAAAATTTATTCTTTATTATCTTTTGGATGGTCTGGTAGAGCAAAAGACTGGCAAAGATTTGAAGAAGTATCATTGGTATTAGCTGGATTAGCAACACCATTAGTACTTTCAGTTCACACTATTGTATCAATGGATTTTGCAACGTCTATCAATCCAGGATGGCACTCAACAATTTTTCCACCTTATTTTGTAGCAGGAGCAATTTTTTCAGGATTTGCTATGGTACAAACCCTATTAGGGATTATGCGTAAAGTAACCAACCTTGAAGCATACATTACGCGTTTACACGTAGAATATATGAATATAGTTATCATTCTAACAGGTGGTATTGTAGCCGTAGCTTACGCAACAGAATTTTTTATTGCATGGTATACTGGGTCTCAATATGAAGATTATACGTATTTATCTATAGGATCTGCAACCGGACCTTATGCATGGGCCTTCTGGTCGTTAATTATTTTCAATATTTTGACACCACAATTACTTTGGATTAAAAAAATAAGAAGAAGTTTTATCTGGTCTTTCTTAATCTCTATTGCCATTAACATAGGAATGTGGTTTGAGCGTTTTGATATTATTGCCATAGTATTAAGTAAAGGACATTTACCATCAACATGGTGGCGCTTTGAGCCCACATTTGTAGATGTAGGAATATTTATAGGAACCATTGGATTCTTTTTTGTTTTATTTTTATTGTATGCAAGAACATTTCCTGTGATTGCTCAAGCAGAAGTAAAAACAATCTTGAAATCTTCAGGTGAGAGTTATAAAAAATTAAGAGACGATAATCATGAGTAGTAGTAAAGTAATTCACGCATTTTATAATGATGATGAAGTTGTACTTGATGCTGTTAAGAAAGTAAAAGCAGCAAATCATCATATCGAAGAAGTATTTTGTCCTTTTCCTGTTCACGGATTAGACAAAGCCATGGGTTTAGCACCAACTAGAATAGCCATTACATCTTTCATGTATGGTATTACTGGATTAGGAATAGCGATATGGTTAACTTATTATACTATGATTGCAGATTGGCCTCAAGACATTGGAGGAAAGCCAAGTTTTAGTTGGGCAGAAAATATGCCTGCTTTTGTGCCAATAATGTTTGAATTAACTGTCTTTTTTGCTGCACACTTAATGGTAATTACATTTTACATGAGAAGTAGAATTTGGCCATTTAAAAAAGCAGAAAATCCAGACCCAAGAACTACAGATGATCATTTTTTAATGGAAATTGAACTTCATGATAATGAAGAAGAATTAACAGCATTATTAAATGAAACTGGAGCTGTAGAAATTAACGTAGTAGATAAGCATTAATAGATGAAAAAGTATATCAAATATAACATTGCACTTCTTGTCTTAGCAACAATTGTTTCTTGCTCAGACAAAAGAGAAAGACAATACCAATATATGCCAGACATGTATGTGGCTGTTCCTTACGAGGCAGATGCAGAAAAAGGAGCTACAGGAGTTTCTTCCAATTTGAAACCTGTAAACGGAACTATTGCTAGAGGGAATGTTCCTTATGAATATGCAGATACTAATGCAGATTATGAAAAAGCTAAATCTGAATTAAGTTCTCCTCTAGTTCAAGATGAAGTTTCTCTTGAAAAAGGTAAAAAAATGTACACGATCTACTGTGTTTCTTGTCACGGGAAAAAAGGAGATGGTAATGGTTATTTGTCTCAAGCTGAAAAGTTTATTGGGATTCCAAGTTATAAAGACAGAGATATTACAGAGGGAAGCATTTATCATGTAATTATGCATGGTAAAAACCTAATGGGTTCTCATGCATCACAAATTACTCATGACGAGCGCTGGCAAATAGTACAATATGTCGGAAAGCTGCGTAATGATTTATTGAAATAAGTACAAAAGAAGAATACGAAAGATATGTATCAATTCTCAGGTAAATTAAAAATGTTCTCAATAGCTCTTATTGTTTTAGGGGTATTGGGTATAGGTATTGGTTTTTATAATGCGCCATCCACGGTAGAAGAAGCTATGGAAATGGTTTCAAGTGCTGATCATGGAGATGGTCATGGTGCTGAAGCTTCGCATGGAACTGCTTCAAATGAGGAGCATTCATCACAATCGCATTCAAATGAAAAACATTCTTCAGGGACACATTCTACTGATGATGTTCATGAAGAAAATCATGATGAGGTGACCAAAGATTCACATCAATCTGATGACCATTCTGTAAATGAAGCTCATGGAGGAAATCATGATGATGCTCATGCAGAACATGTTTTTCATCAATTACAAAATAGACCTTGGTCTGCAGTATATGTAGCATTACTTTTCTTTTTAGGGATATCATTATTAGTCTTAGCATTCTACGCAATTCAAAGAGTTGCACAAGCTGGGTGGTCTATCGTATTGTTTAGAGTTATGGAAGCTATTACTGCTAACTTAGTTCCTACCTCCATTATTATGCTTGTTGTCATAGTGTTAACAGCAATGCATGGTAATCATTTATTTGCATGGATGGGTGAGGGTGTTTTTGACAAAACAAGTGAAAATTTTGATCCTATTGTATATGGGAAAAGAGCTTGGTTGAATGTACCATGGTGGGTTATCAGAAGTGTATTTTACTTATTAGTTTGGAATGCATATAGAATGTTAATCAGAAGAAACTCTATTAAAGAAGATACTGTTAACGACGGATATAAATTATATAAGAAAAACTATAACATGTCTGTAGTATTCCTGTTTTTATTTATGATTACAGAATCTATGGCAGTTTGGGATTGGATTATGGGACTTGATCCTCATTGGTTCTCCACATTATTTGGATGGTATGTCTTAGCTACCTTATTAGTAAGTGCGATTACTGTAATTGCTTTTGTAACTATTTACCTTCGTTCAAAAGGATATTTACCAAAAGTAAATGATAGTCATATTCATGATTTGGCAAAATTCATGTTTGGGTTTTCAGTTTTCTGGACGTATTTATGGTTTGCTCAGTTCATGCTAATATGGTATGCAGATATCCCAGAGGAGACAACCTATTTTGTGTTGAGATTTACAGAGTATAAAACATTGTTTTTATCGATGTTAGTAATGAACTTTGTTTTCCCAATACTACTATTAATTAATAGTGACTTTAAAAGTAGACCTTGGTTTGTTATCATTGGTGGTTTAGTGATCTTAGCAGGTCATTATGTAGATTTATTTATCATGATTATGCCAGGTACTGTTGGAGGAAGTTGGAGTTTTGGTATTCCAGAAATTGGAGCAACGTTTTTCTTTATTGGTATATTTATTTATACGGTATTTAGTGCTTTCGCAAAAGCTGATCCCGTGCCAAAAGGAAATCCTTTTTTACATGAGAGTGAACATTTTCATTATTTCAATATTGAACATCACTCAGAAGAAGACAATCAACATTAATCAATATAATTAACAAAGACAAAAAATTATGCTAGCTCTATTTTATATTTTTATAGGTGTTGCAATCGGAGTAAGTTTCTGGCAGATTACTAGAATCTTAAATTTAAGAGGTGTAATTGCTACTGATAAAGACAATGACAGACAAGGAAAATATTTCATCCTTTTTGGAATTTTTATCTATGCATTAATGATTTATTGCTTAATTGGAATGAATGTTTTAATGCTTCCTGAATCTGCATCTTATGAAGGAGAAAATGACGATTTATTATTTGACATTTCTTTCTGGATGATAGGAATTGTTCAATTTATCATGCAGTTTATTATCTTCTTTTTTACCTATAAATACAGGGGTAAAAAAACAAATAAGGCCAAATTCTATGCAGACAATCATATGCTAGAAATGATTTGGACAATAATTCCTGGTGTTGTAATTATTGTACTTATTGGGTTTGGAATTTTTCAATGGACAGAAGTGATGTATGTTGATGAAAGTGAAGATCCAATTATTATTGAGGTATATGCTAAGCAATTTGCTTGGCAGGCACGATATGCAGGTGCTGATAATACACTAGGGTTAGGAAACGTAAACTTCATAGATGAGACTAATAATCCAATAGGAGTTGATATGTCTGATCCTGCATCATTAGATGATAAACCTGTGACAGAGTTACATTTACCCAAAGGGAAAAAAGTATTGTTCAAGTTTAGGTCTCAAGATGTATTACACTCTGCTTATATGCCTCACTTTAGAGCACAGATGAATTGTGTTCCCGGAATGGTTACTCAGTTCGCGTTTACCCCAAAGTATACGACTGAAGAAATGAGAGAACAGTCTGAAGTAATGGACAAAACTAGAGGAATTAATAAGATTCGTTCTGATAAAGGCGAAGACTTATATGAGTTTGATTACGTACTTCTTTGTAATAAGATTTGTGGTGCATCTCATTATAGTATGCAAATGAAAATTATTGTTGAAGAAGAAGAAGATTATAAAAAGTGGTTAGCAGAGCAAGCTACTTATGCAGAAAAGTTATAAATTAATTACAGAATTTAGAAAAAGTTAGATTATGTCAGAACATCATCATAAAGAAACATTTGTAACAAAATATATTTTTAGTCATGATCATAAAATGATCTCAAAACAATTTCTGATTACAGGAATGATTATGGGTGTCATCGGAATTTTCATGTCTATGTTATTTCGTCTACAGTTAGCGTGGCCAGAAAAGTCGTTTACCATTATAGAAGCTTTCTTAGGGCCTCACCAAACAGACGGTATTATGAGCCCAGATATTTATTTGGCATTGGTTACTATACACGGAACCATTATGGTATTCTTTGTGCTAACAGCAGGTTTAAGTGGTACCTTTTCAAATTTATTAATCCCATTGCAGATTGGAGCACGTGATATGGCATCAGGTTTTTTAAACATGATTTCTTATTGGTTGTTTTTTATCTCTAGTGTTATTATGGTGGTTTCTTTATTTGTAGAAGCAGGACCAGCATCAGCAGGATGGACAATTTACCCACCATTAAGTGCATTGCCACAAGCTATTCCAGGTTCTGGATTAGGAATGACCTTATGGTTAAGCTCCATGGCAATTTTTATTGCTTCTTCATTAATTGGATCATTAAATTATATCGTAACAGTTTTAAATTTACGTACAAAAGGAATGAGAATGACAAGATTGCCTTTAACGATGTGGGCGTTCTTTATTACAGCAATTATTGGTGTTGTTTCTTTCCCTGTTCTTTTATCTGCAGCTTTATTACTGATATTTGATAGAAGCTTTGGTACATCCTTTTTTCTTTCAGACATATTTATAAGTGGTGAAGTACTCCATTATCAAGGAGGTTCACCGGTTTTATTTGAACACTTATTTTGGTTTTTAGGACATCCAGAGGTATATATTGTATTATTACCAGCCTTAGGAATTACCTCAGAAATTATTTCAACACATTCAAGAAAACCAATTTTTGGATATAGAGCTATGATTGGTTCTATTATGGCTATTGCGTTCTTATCTACAATTGTATGGGGTCACCACATGTTTATCTCAGGAATGAATCCATTTTTAGGATCTGTATTTACTTTTACAACAGTACTAATTGCTATTCCTTCTGCGGTGAAAGCTTTTAATTATATCACTACACTCTGGAAAGGAAACCTTCAATTAAATCCGGGAATGTTATTCTCAATTGGATTGGTTTCTACATTTGTTACTGGAGGATTAACAGGTTTGGTATTAGGGGATTCTGCTTTAGATATCAATATACATGACACCTATTTTGTAGTCGCTCACTTCCATTTAGTGATGGGTGTTTCTGCTATTTTTGGAATGTACGCAGGAATCTATCATTGGTTCCCAAAAATGTACGGTAGATTGATGAATAAAGCTATGGGATATTGGCATTTCTGGATTACTATCATTTGTGCTTATGGAGTATTTTTCCCGATGCACTTTATTGGATTAGCAGGTCTTCCAAGAAGATATTATTCTAACACCGCTTTCCCAATGTTTGATGATGTTTCAGATACTAATGTAGTGATTACTTATTTTGCTTTAATTGGTGGTATTGGTCAAATTATATTCTTAGCGAATTTCTTTATCTCCATTTATAGAGGAGAAAAATCAAGTCAAAATCCATGGAATTCGAATACTTTAGAATGGACTACTCCAGTAGAACATATTCATGGAAATTGGCCAGGTAAAATACCAGAAGTTCATAGGTGGGCTTATGATTACAGTAAAAAAGTTGATCCAGAAGATGACAATAGTGATTATTTACATGGAAAAGATTGGGTATCCCAAACTGTACCCTTACTTCCAGGTGAAGAGCCATCTTAGTAGAGATATAAAATAACATTAAAAACCTTTCCAACATGGAAAGGTTTTTTGTTTTTTAATACGAAGTAAATCAGTCTTCAATTTCTAGTATATTTGTAATATGAACGAACATCTAAATCCTGAAAGTGAAAACTACTCTAATGAGGAGTTGGACTCAGAAAAAAAATTAAGGCCACTCTCATTTGATGATTTTACAGGTCAAGAGCAAGCTATTGAAAACCTTAAGATTTTTGTTGAAGCAGCTAATCAAAGAGAGGAAGCTTTAGATCATGCGTTATTCCATGGACCTCCTGGTCTAGGGAAAACTACTCTTGCACACATATTAGCTAATGAGTTACAAGTAGGGATTAAGGTTACTTCCGGTCCTGTATTAGATAAGCCAGGAGATTTAGCAGGCTTATTAACTAACCTAGACGAAAGGGATGTCTTATTTATTGATGAAATTCATAGGCTAAGTCCTATTGTAGAGGAGTATCTATATTCTGCAATGGAAGACTATAAAATAGACATTATGATTGAATCTGGGCCCAATGCAAGAACGGTTCAAATTAATCTAGAGCCATTTACATTGATTGGAGCTACAACACGTTCCGGATTATTAACCGCTCCAATGAGAGCTCGTTTTGGAATAAGTAGTCGATTAAATTATTACAAGAAAGAATTGCTAACAACAATAGTTCAAAGAAGTGCTAAAATTTTAAATGTTCCCATATCTATGGAATCTGCCATAGAAATAGCTGGAAGAAGTAGAGGAACACCAAGAATAGCCAATGCATTACTACGAAGAGTACGAGATTTTGCTCAAATAAAAGGAGACGGAAGCATCACTATCCAAATTGCTAAATATGCTTTAAAAGCGTTAAACGTAGATGCATATGGTTTGGATGAAATGGATAATAAAATTTTAACAACCATCATAGATAAGTTTAAAGGTGGCCCCGTAGGGATAAGTACACTTGCCACAGCTGTGGGAGAAAACGGTGAAACCATAGAAGAAGTTTATGAACCATTTTTAATTCAAGAGGGCTTTATTATGAGAACTCCAAGAGGAAGAGAAGTTACTGAATTGGCTTACACACATTTAAATCGAATAAAAGGCAAAAATCAAGGAGAATTGTTTTAATTTTAGTAAAGATTAAATAGACTTTTTTGATTATCACAAATGAAAAGATTAAGAGGATTAATACCAATTTTAGAATGGTTACCAAACTATAATAGTTCCAGATTTAAAGGAGATTTTATAGCAGGAATAACCGTTTCTATTATTTTAATTCCTCAAGGAATAGCGTATGCTTTAATTGCAGGTTTGCCTCCAATTTATGGTCTATATTGTGCATTGGTACCTCAGCTAGTGTACGCAATATTTGGTTCTTCCAGGCAAGTAGCTATAGGTCCAGTAGCCATGGATTCATTAATTGTAGCTACCGGGGTTTCTACATTAGCCTTAGCAGGTTCAGATAGTTATATAGCCATAGCCATTTTATTGGCATTTATGGTTGGAACTATTCAGTTTTTATTAGGTGTGTTTAGGTTGGGGTTTATTGTAAACTTCTTGTCAAAACCTGTAATCTCTGGCTTTACTTCAGCTGTAGCATTAACCATAGGGATTAATCAGTTTAGAAATTTATTCGGAGTAGATTTTGTGCAAAGTGACCAAATTCAATATGTCCTAGAAGACATTTGGTCTACGATTACAGATTATAATTTTCATACAACAGCAATTGGATTGATATCTGTAGGGGTAATTATTCTGTTAAGAAAAATAAATAAAAAAATTCCAAATGCATTGCTTGTTGTAGTCGTTGGGATTTTAACTATACGCTATTTTGGAGATGAATTTTCTGATGTTGCCATTGTAAAAAATATTCCGTCTGGATTACCCTCTTTTTCATTCCCTGAATTTGATATTAGTCAAATGAAAGAATTACTACCTATTGCCTTAACTCTGGTAATGGTAGGATATTTGGAAACTATATCCATAGGGAAATCATTAGAAGCAAAACAAGATGAATATAAAATAAAACCGAATCAAGAATTGATTGCTTTAGGGTTAAGTAACATGATTGGATCTTGGTTTAAAGCATATCCATCAACATCAAGTTTTTCAAGATCTGCTATCAATCAAGAATCTGGGGCAACTACAGGAATGGCCTCATTGGTTTCTGTAGTTATGGTACTTTTAACGTTGTTGTTTCTAACTCCATTATTTTATCACTTGCCCAAAACTGTCTTAGCAGCTATAATTATAGTAGCTGTTTTTGGATTGGTAAATATTAAAGAAGCAATTTTTTTATGGAAAGCAAATAACTTAGATTTTTGGCTACTCATTGCAACTTTCTTTTCAACATTATTATTTGGAATCGAGTATGGAATTATGATTGGTGTAGGTCTTTCATTAGTTATTTTAATTTTTAGAACATCTAGACCTTATGTAACTGAGTTAGGAAAAGTTCCAGATTCAGATTTTTACAGAAATAAAGAGCGTTTTACTGATGTAATTTTAGACACTGAGGTATTAGTTTTTAGATTTGATGCTCAGTTATTTTATGCAAATGCGAGTTATTTTATTGAAACTTTGGAGTTGATGGTAGAAGAAAAAGGTCATGAATTAAAACTTATTGTTTTAGATGCTGAAAGTATCAATAGAGTTGACAGTTCTGGAGTAGAAATGTTAAAGGAAAGAATTAGATTTTATAGTAAAAAAGGTATTTTATTTTATTTTGCTGGTGTAAAAGGTCCAGTTAGAGATCATTTGTTTCGAGGTAAAATACTAGAGTTAATTTCTCTAGATCATTTTTATATGAGAGTTAATGGTGCGGTTAATTATTATAAAACTGGTGAAAAAGAATATCAAAACAAATATGCAAATTACATTCATCAATCATATGATTGATAGAAAAATAGAATTATGATTATAGAACAGATTTATACAGGTTGCTTAGCTCAAGGTGCTTATTACATTGAAAGTAATGGTGAAGTTGCAATTATAGATCCTTTAAGAGAGGTTCAAGATTACATTGATAGAGCGACTAAGAACAAAGCAAATATTCGCTATATATTTGAGACGCATTTTCATGCTGATTTTGTGAGTGGCCATGTAACCCTTGCCGAGAAAACAAAAGCAAAAATTATTTTTGGCCCTAATGCTGAGACCAAATTTGATTCCTATGAAGCTACTGATGGAGAAATTTTCACATTGGGAGATATTACCATAACTGCGATGCATACACCAGGGCATACTATGGAAAGTACGACCTATTTATTGAAAGATAAAAATGGAAAAGATATTGCTATTTTTACTGGAGACACCTTATTTCTTGGTGATGTTGGAAGACCAGATTTAGCTCAAAAAAGTAGTATGAGTCAAGAAGACTTAGCAGCAACTTTATATGACAGCTTACGAAATAAAATTATGCCATTAGGTAATGATGTTATTGTATATCCAGCTCATGGAGCAGGATCTGCATGTGGTAAAAACCTGAGTAAGGAAACCGTGGGTACACTTGGTGATCAGAAGAAGTATAATTATGCTTTAAGAAAAGATATGACTAAGGAAGAATTTATTAAAGAAGTGACTCAGGGATTGTTGCCTCCACCAGCATATTTTCCACTAAATGTTGGTTTAAATAAAGAAGGTTATAAATCAATTGATGAAGTAATAAAAACTGGAGCAAAAGCACTGTCTGTAGATGATTTTGAGTTGGTGGCTAATGAAACAGAAGCTATTATAATTGATGTTCGGCATCAGTTTGAATTTGTTAAAGGTTTTATTCCACAATCTATATTTATTGGATTGGGAGGAACCTTTGCACCTTGGGTAGGGGCTTTAATAAAAGACATCAACCAACCTATACTTTTAGTGGTTCCAGATCATATGGAAAAAGAAACGATTACAAGGCTGTCTCGAGTTGGATTTGATAATGTACTAGGGTACTTAAGTGGTGGTTTTGAATCATGGAAAACATCTGGTAAAGAAATAGATACTTTACAATCTGTCTCTGCTAATTTTTTGGCTCAACAAATACATAAAGATGCCATTGTTTTTGATGTAAGAAAACCAGGAGAGTATAATGCTGAACATATTGAAAATGTTCAGAGTACTCCATTAGATTTTATAAATGACCATATTGCAGAATTTCCAACAAATAAAGATTTTTACTTACATTGTGCAGGAGGCTACCGTTCTGTTATCGCAGCTTCAATTCTAAAAGCTAGAGGGTATAGCAAGGTAATTGATGTTGCAGGAGGGTATGGGGCAATTAAAAAAACGACGATTAAGAGGACACAAGTAACAGTTTGTTCTAATTCAAAATAATATATGAAAAAGTTCTTTTTCATTCTTATAATGTTGTGTTCTTTTAGTTCTTGTGCACAAGAAACTAAAAAAATACGATTGATTTCTCAAGAAGAATTTGCCAAACTTTCGACAAGGGAAATACAACTATTAGATGTAAGAACTCCACAAGAATATCAACAAGGATTCATAGAAGGTACTACTTTAATTAACTTTTTCGATTCGAATTTTGTAACAAAAGTTAGTGCTAGTTTTGATAAAAATAAACCTTTATACATCTATTGTGCTGTTGGAGGAAGAAGTAATAAAGCTGCAAGAAAATTGATAGCTGTAGGGTTTGATTCAGTTTATGATTTAAAAGGAGGGTTTACTAAATGGAAAAATTTTAAATAAAAAACCGAGACAATTGCCTCGGTTTTTTATAATTCTAAATTAGAATTGTAAGGTAACTCCAACCAAGAAATTTCTTGTAGCCTGGGGGTAATAACCTGCTCCATCTCCAGTAATTGTATTTCCATTTCCATCTGGGTAATCATAGGTATAATAATACCCTCTATCTACATATTCTGTATTAAAAATATTATTGATTAAGCCAGAAATGATAATAGCATCAAAAACCTTTTTAGTTGCGATCTCGTACACAAAATTTAAATCACTAGTGAAGTAACTGTCTAAAACATCTAATTTAGAAACGCTACTATTTAAGTTGCTCATAAACTGTTCACCTACATATTTAGACAAGAACGATATTTGGAAGTTATCTTTAGGTTGGTATATAAGCATATTTCCAACAATTACATTTGGAGAAAAAGACAAAGGAGTATTTCCTAAGTTTATTAAATTTCCATTAATAGGTGCTGTAAAATCTTCATTTTTATTGGTGCTAAATGCTGCATTAGGTTTTATAGAAAATTGGTCATTTAATTTAACATCAGCATCAATTTCTAGTCCTAAACGATAACTTTTTCCACTAGTAGCTCTAATGGGTGCTCCAACATCATCAATGGCACCCGTTAACACCAATTGGTTTTTATAACTCATGAAATATATATTGGTGTTTAACTGAATTTGATCGCTTTTGTAACGCCATCCCAACTCAATATCATCTAATATTTCTGGAGAAGAAACACCATTTTCAAAATCATTTCTATTGGCTTCTCTATTGGCTCTAGCATAAGAAAGGTATACACTATTTTGGGCTGCTATTTTATAGATGAACCCAGCTTTAGGATTAAAGAAGTTAAATTTAGCATCTACATCTAAAGGGTTTCTATTAGAAGTAAGCCCGGCTGTTTTATAGCTTACAAAACGACCTTGCAGATCTAGATAGGTAGATACCTTTTCATTAATTTCATAGGTTGCTTTAGAAAAAATACTCATATCTGTTTTTTTAGCATCACTAAAATAATAGCGATCACCAAAAGATACTCCAGAAGCTAAATTACTTCCCCAAATTACTTCTCCAAAATGATCACCTGTATACTTGCTATAAGAGATTCCAGAGATAAAATTTAACTTCTCATCTTTATAATTGGCATTAAAATTTAATACGTAAAAATTATTATCTAACCATCTTCTCACAATTACATCACTACCATCTTCAATTAAATTATTAAGAGCATCGGCATTTTCTTCTGCTTTATATTGTTCAAAAAAACCAGCGCCTTTAGTATAATTTAAACCCAAATTCGTAGACCAATGGCTATTTAATTGTTCATTCCAATGCAATTGATAATGATTTTGTTTGTAATCATCAACTTCGTTTTCATAGGTATATGGGTTTTGTCTTCTGTCTTCCTCCAATTGTTGTGGATCTAATCCATACCAAGCTTGGTAGGTTCTTTCAGCTCCACCAAAAGAGACCGCTTTAATAAGTGTGTTTTCATCTTGGTAAGAAGCTTGTAAAAAATATGATTTTAAGTTGGTAAAAGCTCTGTCTACATACCCATCTGAATGGATGTTAGAAAATCTTCCAGAAACTTCAAGATGCTCATTAATTTTTCCAGTAGTAAATTTTACAGTATGTTTTCTTGTACCATAAGAACCAAAAGAGTTGGAGATTTCACCACCTGCATGTTCTGAGACAGCATCTGTTAAGATATTTAAACTAGCTCCAAAAGCACCTGACCCATTGGTAGAAGTTCCAACACCTCGTTGAAGTTGTAAATTTTCTGTTGATGAAGCAAAATCTCCTAAGTTTACCCAAAATGTTCCATGACTTTCAGGATCGTTGTACGGAATTCCATTAATAGTTACATTAATACGCTCACTATTAGAGCCTCTAACATTTAAATACGTGTACCCAACCCCTGCTCCAGCGTCTGAGGACGAGATAACAGAAGGCAGATAGTTTAATAAGACGGGAATGTCTTGTCCTAAATTACGTTTAGCAAGTTCCTTTTTACTTAGGTTGGAGTAGGTGACAGGAATACTAGAAGTAGCTCTTACTGCTGAGACTAATACTTCATCTAAGACATTGTCATCTTCATAAAGAACTATGGTAAACGCTTTGTCTTTATCTACATAAACATTTTTTTCAATGGTCTTAAACCCAATGAAGGAGACCTTTATGGTGAAGGGTCCTTTGTTCAATTTAAATGTGAAATTCCCATCTAAATCTGTTGAAATTCCTTGATTTGTTTCTTTAACAAGAACGGTAGCTCCAGCTAAAACTTCTTGATTTTTGTTAACGATTTTCCCTGAAACCGTTACTTTTTGTGCGTTTGTAAGTACACTTACAAACAAGAATAAAAAAATGGTAATTTTTTTCATTTTAAAAATAGTTAAAACGAATAAAAAGAGGTAATTATTCTTGTGTTATGGTTGAATAATTAGTTTTTGAAGTATTCTACTTCTTCACTTGTTAAATAACATATAAATAGTTCTTTAACTCGCTTTCCTAAACAGCATTACCTGTTCTAGGTTCAATGGGTATGATCTCAGCCTTATAAAAAAAGCACCCCTTTATGAGAACGCTACAAAGATAAAAATTGATTTTGGATTTGTATATAAAATAACTATTTTTTTCAAATTTCAGAAGAAGAGCTCCTTAAGGGTTAAACTTTTTTAATATGTTTTTTTTTGTATTGACCAGAAAAAATATAAACATAATCAGGGCCATTTAATAATTCAGAAAACTCAATTTCAAGAATTTTTGCAATGTCAATGAATTTTTCAAGATGAATTCTAGTATATCCTTTTTCTAATTTGTGGTAGGTATTTTGACTTATATTTAGCATATCAGCCATATAATCTTGAGAATATCCTTTTTCTATTCGGTATGTTCTAATTCTTTCTCTAATTTCTTCAACTTGTAATTTTGATGTATTCATGTCTATTGCAGTAGGGTTCAGCTATATATATTTTACAAAAATATAAAAAGAGTTTATTTTATTATATGCCATTTATAGGGATTTTCATAGCTTTTTAGAAACACCATATGAAGTTAGTTTAGGAAGCTATTATTTTTAAGCTAATTTTAGAATTAGAACTTTATTTACTATGTATATTTGTTTAAGTATTTGAATTAGTAAATTACAAATAAACCAAAATATAGGTTATTCATTTTTTGAGGGGAAAATAGTATTATTTTTTGGTATTAATAGGTGAATAATATTCGTGTTATTCACCTATCTTTTTTTTGTCAAGTATTTTTCTATTTCTAATACCCTATTCTAAATTAGGTTTTTTTCTCAGTAGTTTTTTTACTGAATGCTTGGTCTTATTGTCTAACCTTTTTATTTTTTGAGCTCTACTCGTTTTTATTGGTTTTCTTTTTTTGGGTACAATAAGTCCTTTTTCAATAATCTTAAAAAGTCTTTTTGTTACTTTTTCTTTATTGGTATGTTGGCTTCTACTTTCGCTAGAATATATTTTTAGTATTCCTTCTTTATTAATTCTATTAGAGAGGTTTTTAAGAAGTAGTTTTTTTTCTTTTTCAGTAAATCCTTCTGATGAAGAAAGATCGAAATATAACTCAACTTTAGAAGAAACTTTATTTACATGTTGCCCACCAGCTCCTGAGCTTCTGACTGCTTTGAAGCATAGTTCTTTGTAAATACTGTCTTTATTCATTATTTAAGGTCTCTGAATATGAATATAAGTTGTTTTTCTTTTCAATAATTTTATCAATAGCTTTAGTTGCAGTATTAAATCTTTCTTCTTTATTTCCTTTTAATAAAATATAAGGTCTGTGATTGTCTTCTAAAGCTTTTTTAAATGCAAGAAACATTTCTTCCCTTTGATCTGGTCTGTCTCGTAAATCGTCTGCCTCCCATGGGGTATCTATATAGGTAAGAAAATACAAATCATAACTACTTTCCTGAGCTCCTATTTCTAATAATGGATCTACATATCCACCATAATATTCTTCAGAATATACTTTTGTTTCTAATAAATCTGTATCACAAATTAGAACTTTATCAGCTCGCTTTGCTAGCCTATTTTCTAGAGCCATCTGACCAAAGGCAATAGGTAAGATGTCTTTAGCTTCACAGGTTCTTCTTTCTTGATTCCACACTTTTTGCAAGTAGGGTCTGGCGTATTCTTGAACCCAAACCGTATTATAATGCTTAGCGAGTTGTATAGATAGTGTTGTTTTACCTGTACTTTCTGGCCCAAACAGCACTATTTTTACGAGATTAATGTCTTCTTGTCTAAGGTCTTTTTCCATGCGTAATATCCTGCTATTGCTATAAATGTAAATCCTAAATATTGAAAACTAGTAAATGTAAGCCCTTTGTAAAAATATAGCGGTACCGAAATAATATCTCCAATAATCCAAAAGATCCAATTTTCTATTTTTCTTTTTGCCATTAACCACATTCCTACAAAGAAAATTGCAGTTGTAATTGTGTCTATATAGGCAACCCAACTTGTCCATTTATCAAATATTTTATAAATAAAATACACAAAGAATAAGGTAGCTATAAAGATAAGAATTCCATTCCTTTTATCTTGTTTAGAAGTTACAGATATGGGTGTTGTTTGGGTTTCGTCTACTTTTCTTGTCCAGAGATACCAGCCATAAATGCTCATTATAAAATAATACCCATTAATCATCATATCTCCTAATAATCCCCACTTTAAGAGTAAATACACAAAAATAGAAGTGCTAATCATACCCGTAGGAAATACCCAAATATTATTTTGTTTTGAATACCAAACAGACATAAATCCAAAAATAACAGCATTAATTTCTAATAGTGTATCAGCAGACGAATAGCCAGAGTACTGACTGAAAAAAAAATCAAAAAATTGGTTCATAATTGCTGCGATCAGAGGTTACTATTTTTAAATTTAAAACAGCATTTTCTTGCTGTTCTAAAGCGGTTTTTATTTCGTCAGTTAAGTAGGGCATTAATTCATCAAAGTCACCATATATTTGAGTACTCATCGGGTTTTCTAGCACCGTAAATTTAGAACCTCGAAGTCTTTTAATAAATCTACTAATTGGGGCTTCAAAATCGTGTTGAAGTGGCATTAAGGTAAGCTCAACTGATATTTTCATACTTGATTTCTAATTTTTGTTAGTAGTATTTTACTGTAAATTGATTTGTTTGCAAACATAAGAAGTTCTTGATACATTTATCTTTTTAGAGGTGAAATTTAAGTGTACAGATTTTTTTAAGGTAATTGATTTTAAACATTTTAAAAAGCATAAACACAGGTGAATCCTTCAAACTCTAAAAAACATATATCATAAGAAGAAACATATCCTTTATACTTAATAACTCCCGTTGTTTTGGTGTCTATAAATGAAAAATCTTCAATGTATATATGATGTAAGAATTGTAATTTTTTCTTCCCATATATTTTATATAAAGATTCTTTTGCGCCCCATACAATTGTTAATTTACTTACCAGCGCCTCATGATTTGCAATGGTGTTATATTCTTCTATGGGTGTAAATTTATGAGCAATTTTCACAATTTTATCTCGTTGTTTTTCTACATCAATACCTACAGGTTTTTTTTTAGAAATAATAATGGCTGTAAAAGTAAAAGAATGGCTAATAGAAAGATAGTTTTTATCTTTTAAGTGAGGCTTTCCAAATTCATCATAAAACACATCAGCATCTACATATCCTGCTTGTTTTAGTAACTGTCTAATGCTCATAAAACCCTGTTGATGCAGAATAGATTTCATAGCGTCTACTCTTTTTTTACTTTGTTCTGTGAGTTCTATACCCTTAGTTAAATCCTCTAAAGACTCTTCAATCTTCCAGATAAGAACTTTTGTAAAATCATTAACACGGATGGTCTTATATAATGGCATGTTTTAAAAGTTATTATGTAACTTTGCAGTCTTAAATTAGATAAATATAACAATAATAATGAGCACTAATAAAGCTACTTACGTACCCTACAAAGTTAAAGATATTTCTTTAGCAGCATGGGGAAGAAAAGAAATAGAATTAGCAGAAGCAGAAATGCCTGGGTTAATGTCTTTACGAGAAGAATATAAAGAAGAACAACCCTTAAAAGGAGCAAGAATTGCAGGTTGTTTACACATGACCATTCAAACAGCAGTCTTAATTGAAACTTTAATCGCTTTAGGAGCTGAAGTTACCTGGAGCTCTTGTAATATTTTTTCTACTCAAGACCAGGCAGCAGCAGCAATTGCAGACGCAGGAATTGAAGTATATGCCTGGAAAGGAATGAATGAAGAAGAGTTTGACTGGTGTATAGAACAAACCTTATTTTTTGGAGAAGATAAAAAACCATTAAATATGATTTTAGATGATGGTGGAGATTTAACTAATATGGTGTTAGATCGCTATCCAGAATTGGTTTCTGGAATTAATGGATTGTCTGAAGAAACAACAACAGGAGTTCATAGATTATATGAAAGAATGCATGCAGGGACGTTGCCAATTCCTGCTATTAATATTAATGATTCTGTAACCAAGTCTAAATTTGACAACAAATACGGATGTAAAGAATCTGCAGTAGATGCCATAAGAAGAGCTACAGATATTATGTTAGCTGGTAAAAGAGTTGTGGTATGTGGTTATGGAGATGTAGGAAAAGGAACTGCTGCCTCTTTTAAAGGAGCAGGTTCTATTGTAACAGTTACAGAAATAGATCCTATTTGTGCTTTACAAGCTGCAATGGATGGTTTTGAAGTGAAACGTTTAGAAACTGTGATGGGAAATGCAGATATCATTATTACCACTACAGGAAATAAAGACATTGTTACAGGAACTCATTTTTCATTTTTAAAAGATAAAACCATTGTGTGTAATATTGGTCATTTTGATAATGAACTAGACATGGCTTGGTTAAACGATAATTATGGTGATACTAAAGTTGAAATTAAGCCTCAAGTAGACAAATACACCATCAATGGGAAAGACGTTATTATTTTAGCTGAAGGTCGTTTGGTAAACTTAGGCTGTGCAACCGGGCATCCAAGTTTTGTAATGAGTAATTCATTTACCAATCAAACGTTGGCTCAGATAGAACTTTGGACAAATATTACAGCATATAAGAATGAAGTTTACATGTTGCCAAAGCATTTAGACGAAAAAGTAGCAAAATTACATTTAGAAAAAATTGGTGTAGAACTCACAGAGTTGCGTTCAGATCAAGCAGATTATATTGGTGTAAAACAAGCAGGTCCTTTTAAACCTGAATACTACAGATATTAAAGAATATATTCTTTTAGATAAAAAAACCTCTCAATATTGAGAGGTTTTTTTATTTTTTGACAGTAACAATCCCTTTGTGATTTAATTAACCCCATATCCATATCCATATCCATATCCATACCCATATCCATATTTGTCAATTAGCTTATCTGGCTTAGAGTCATCAGTAATTATATATCCTACGTTTTTTAAGTTATATTTCTTCTTGTAATCCACTACATAGTTTGCTACTTTTTTAGATGAAAAGTTTTTTCTAAACACATGAATAATATAATCTGATTTTTTTAACAGCTCCAATGAATCAACCATAAATAGGACAGGTGCAGTATCAAAAATTACATAATCATATTTTTTCTGGAGGTAAGAAATTAAATCATCAAATTTTCCACTATTGTAAATGTTTATTTTAGTATTAGTTTCTGTTCCAACAAAAAGAGTATCGAGTTGATTATTGGTCATTTTATACTCTTCAAAAAGTTCTTCAATATTAGTTGAATTATCTCTAATTATGTCTGTTAATCCCTTATGTTGAATTTTAGTGTAATCAAATAATTTTGACAAATCAGGATTTCGCACATCTGTTCCAATAAGAATAACTTTTTTATTTGTACTGGCTAAAAAAGTTGAAAGATTGAATGCGGTGTGTGTTTTTCCCTCATTCTTAATACAAGAGGTAATCATAATTGTCTTCCCTTTGTTTGATTTTGGAATCATCAAATTCAAATTATGATAAATTCTTTTCAAAAGCTCGTTATGCAATGCTTTATTCTCATTCGATAGTTTATCTTTTGAAAATTTGATAACACCTAAAAAATCTATATTAATGAGCTTTTCTTTTAGGTATTCTATATCAATAAAAAAAGTTCTAATAAAAAACAAACTAAGACTAAATCCAACAGGGAGAAATAATCCTGCAAATAAGAAATAAGCTAATGTTTTTGACTCATTAGATTTTAATTCTAATACATAATCAACATCATTAATTAATTTAATATTCGACTCTAAAGAGGATAAATTAATTAATGCCTCTTCTTTTTTTTGTGATAAATATGAATATAAATTATTTAAAAGTAAGAGGTCTCTATCTAAATTGCTTAATTCAGATTCTCTCAATGGAATAACACCTACTAATGAATTGCTATTTTGTTTATAATCTTCATATCTATTTAATTTCATTTTTAGTTTATTAATATAGATATTTAAACTATTTAGAATATTTGATCGTAGGTCTATGAGTTGGTTTTGTGATTGAATTACTAAGGGGTTTTTTTCTGTAGCCTCAACAAGTAAATTATTTTTTTCTAAAATAATTGTATTAAACTGAGAAACCATCTCATTAATATTTTTATTTTCAATACCAATATCGGTGGGTAAAAGCTCAAAAGAATTTTGTTTTTCTACTTCATTTAATAATGTAACAGACAGTTCACTTTGTAATTTGTTTTTAAATATTTTTTGCTCAATTTCATTTAAATTATTCAAAACTGAATTTGTTTGAGCTGCAGGCATGTAAACACCATTTGAAATCTTAAAATCAGAAATTATAGAATTCAAAGAATCAATTTTTATTTTTAATTTAGAAATTCTTGAATCAATAAAATTGATGGATAGTTTGTAAACATTTTTTTTCTCTCTTAGATTGTGTTCTTTAATTCCATTTACAATCCCTCTCAAAATTTTTGAATTTAACTCTTTATTTGGACCAGCATATGAAATTCCATAAGTATTTGATTTTTTAGGTTCACTTATTACGTAATTTGATTTTATACCATTCACGGTATTTACCTTGCTAAATTGTTTTATTATGTAAGTGTCTCTCCCTACATAATTAATAAATTTTGGTTTGTAAAAAAATAATGAATTTTCAAACTCACTTTCCCTTTTTGAAAATGAAAATGTATTATCATTTATTTTAATGATAACATTTTCTTTATCATAACTAATACTACATTTATTTTCAGATATGGTTTGTTTAAAAACAAATTCAAAGGGCAAAGATTCTTTTGTTAAAAGTGTATTAGCCTTCCATCTGTTTTTTTTAAAATACCTATAATTAAGTCCAAATTTTTCTATTACTTGGTTTAATATCAGTGTTGATTTAAAAATTGAAACTTGATCTTGACTTTTTAGATTATTATTATAAAGAAATTGATATTCATTATTATTGATAAAAGAGGAGGGGTCAGATTGATCTTCACTAACTAATAATGTTGCATACGTTTTAAATATATCATGATGATAATAATTATAGACAAATCCTGTAATCGTAAATAGGATTAAAGATGAAGCAATTAACCACCTATGAGATAAAACAGTAAATATGATTTCAATAAGATCTGTTTGATCTTCTGGAGTATGTGTGTTCTCTACCTGCATTACCTTACAATTAATACAATTATAGATGTTAACAATGATAGCACTCCAGCATTTCTTAAAATCCCAAAATCAAATGCTAATGAGGCCTTGTCAGGCCTTACATAAATTTTATCGTTTTGCTTTAGAAAATAATATGGTGAGGTAAAAAACTCATGGGAGGTTAAGTCTACATATTGAGTTTCAATTTCGTTATTAGAACTTCTAATGATCATAACTTTAGTTGGGTCTGCATTTTTATTGAAATCTCCAGCTCTGCTAATAAGTTCAGTAAAAGAAATATTTTGATTTATCACTTCAAATGTTCCAGGTCTAGCCACTTCCCCTAAGATTGAAACCCTAAAGTTTAAAATTTTAGTTCTAACATTTGGGTTTTGAATATATTCCTTCAATTTTAATTTAATAGCCTCAGAAAATGAAGAGCAAGTCAATCCAAAGGCTTTTATTTTTCCAAGGATTGGAAGGTCTATATACCCTAGACCATCAACTAAGTAACCCTCTAATTTTCTTGCTTCTGCATTCCGATTTGTTCCTGTTTTATCAATTGAATTTTGTGAAAAAATTGAGGTACTTTGGTTGTTTAAAGAAGAAATATTTACATCAATTAAATCTCCATAAGTTATTACAGCCTCTGGAATTTTTAGAGTTATATTTTCAGGAATATTTTTAAATAA